>SMTZ1_10009470_pt1 | contig 18447 bp, 15 predicted proteins | sample DeeMarSWOR136_30_FD_25667 | JGI IMG/M metagenome (IMG submission 25667)
AAGCCTCCTCTGGTCCCTGATAATCTCTGGGTCGCCCAACATTCGATCCAATTCGGTAAGACGTTGCTCGTATTCTTCAAGCATTTGTTGCATTCTTTCCACTCCACCTCAAGGACATTGCCCCATCAGGTTATTTTTTGTAAAGGTGAAATTTCCCGGCTTCACGGTGTAACACCATCCGAATAACGAGTCATTACAGAAAAATGGGCGGACGGAGCAACCTGCACCTTTCCCATTAACCCTTACCCGCTCTTTCCGTTCTTTCCGCTCTTTCCCTCCCGGGTATTTGCATATTTCTTCTCAAATTTTTCGATCCTCCCCGCTGAATCGAGAAATTTCTCCTTACCCGTAAAGAAAGGGTTACATTGGGAACAGATCTCAACCCTAATATTCTCCTTAGTGCTCATCGTTTCAAATGTAGCTCCGCAAGCGCAGTGGACGGTGGTTTTAAATAACCTTGGGTGAATCCCCTTCTTCATCCTTATCCTCCATAATGGAATTTACATGCGTCTCACTATATGACGGTTTTACAAAAAGTCCATCTGCCATTCGACAGGCCGTTCGATAAGCTCACGGTCCTGAGCAAGGTCGAATGACTCATAGCCCCGAGCAAAGTCGAATGGCGACGTACCGATAAGTATACCCCATTCCTAAAGGTTCATGCTCCTTGTATCTGGAGCTTTTTCCTGTGTCGGCTACCGTCTGATTGATGTTTTTTCGAGACCCTCAATACATAACTTTAGCACATTATTTCAAACCCCTTAGGCCATCCATTGTAATCCTATTGGTTCATGGAATCAAGAAATTCCCTATTACTCCGAGTATCCCTCATCTTCTCCTGCAAAAATTCCATGCTTTCCACAGTATTCATCGGTTGAAGCACCTTTCGCAAAAGCCAAATCCTATTCAGATCGTTCTCATCTAAAAGGAGCTCTTCCTTCCTCGTTCCTGAGCCTTGAATGTCAATGGCGGGAAATACCCTTCGGTCAACCAGTCGCCTATCAAGGTGGATCTCCATATTCCCCGTCCCCTTAAATTCCTCAAAAATAACCTCATCCATCCGACTTCCCGTATCGACCAGGGCCGTTGCAATAATCGTCAGGCTTCCCCCCTCCTCGATATTTCTTGCGGCTCCAAAGAATCGTTTCGGCCGGTGAAGGGCATTGGAATCAACTCCTCCAGAAAGGACCTTTCCGCTGGGGGGAACAACAGCGTTATGGGCCCTTGCCAGTCTCGTAATACTATCTAAGAGGATTACCACATCCTTATGATGCTCTACCAATCTCTTTCCCTTTTCAATGACCATGTCCGCCACTTGAACATGCCTCTGGGCTGGTTCATCGAAAGTCGAGCTGATCACCTCTCCATCTACTGACCGTTCCATATCCGTCACCTCTTCAGGCCTTTCATCGATGAGCAACACGATTAAAATAATTTCCGGATGATTCTTGGTAATACTATTGGCGATATTCTGCAAAAGCATTGTTTTCCCCGTTCTCGGTGGCGAAACGATTAATCCCCTCTGTCCTTTACCAATCGGGGTAAGCAGGTCCATTATCCTCGCTGAAAGGTCTTCAGGATTGTTCTTCTCCAATTTAATCCTTTCTTGAGGGTAAAGAGGTGTCAAGTTATCAAAGATAATTTTCTCCCTCGCCACCTCCGGATTTTCAAAATTGACGGCCTCAACCTTGAGCATTGCAAAATATCTCTCCGTGTCCTTTGGCGGTCGAATCTGTCCCGATACCGTATCCCCTGTTCTCAGGTTGAATCGACGTATCTGTGAAGGTGAGATATAGATATCGTCAGGGCCGGGCAAATAGCTATAGTCAGGAGCCCTTAAGAACCCGAATCCGTCGGGTAGAATTTCCAAAACTCCCTCTCCATAAATCAAACCATTTTTTGCCGTTTGAGCCTGCAAAAGGGAAAAAATGAGCTCTTGCTTCACCATCCCGCTCGCACCTTCCACCTTGAGTTCTTTGGCAATTTCGTTGAGCTCTCCAATCTTCTTCTTTTTCAACTCATTCAAATTCATCTGTTGCTCCTTTATCCTTGTCTTCCATAGTCCCACGGTGGGGCAAGGGAACACACTGATGCCTTCACCCCTTTACCCTTATGGCCTCCAATTCTCCATGAATCTTCCTAACCTGCTTCCTTATGTCCTCGAGTGATCCGTTCGTATTTATCACATAATCAGCGTATTGCAGTTTCTCCTTTAACGACATCTGCACCTTTATCCGACGTTGCGCCTCCTCTACACTCAAGCCTTCTCTATCCATCAATCGTCTTATCTGGTTCTCTTTGCTGGCCGAAACAACGATGACTCTATCCATTTCCCTAAAGGCTCCCGTCTCGATTAACAGTGCGGCATCAATAAGGACCATCGCATTGGGATCATCTTTTCCAATCTCCCTACGCCTCTTGTCGATTACCCTCTTTATTTCTGGATGTATCATCTTGTTTAATGCTTCCCTCTCAACCTCACTGGAAAAGACTTTTTGGCCCAATTTTGACCGATCGATGGTTAAATCCTCCTTCTGAATCTCCCTGCCGAAATGGCGGATTATCTTCCTCCAAAGGGGTTTCTGGGGACGGGTCAATACCCTTGCAATCTGATCGGCATCGATAACAAAAGTACCTAATTTTTCAAATTCCTTGGATACGGTACTCTTGCCGCTGGCAATGCCTCCTGTCAATCCAATGGTCACCATTTCCTTCAAATTGTTCTATTCGGGGGATTATGTTCGGACGATTTCCTCAGATGTCAAGATTCCGTGCAATCAAGGCATTATCCTGTATAAAACGCCGCCTTTCTTCAACCTGGTCGCCCATGAGAACGCTGAATATTTCATCAGCCTCAACCGCATCCTCAATCCTCACTTGCAGGAGGGTTCGTACTTCAGGATTCATCGTTGTTTGCCACAGCTGTTCCGGGTTCATTTCCCCAAGGCCCTTATACCGTTGAAGTGATAAACCCTCTTTGCCAAGAGCCAGGATATACTGCAGAAGTTCCTCCCGGGATTTGAGCGTTTTTTCCTTCCCCTTTGATGATACGAGGATGGGTGATTTCTGAAGCTGGCCAATCTCTTGGTGGAGGGTGAAGAGGTTTTTATATTCCACGGAGGAGATGAGGTCCCAATTTATTCTGTTCGTCTTTTCGTGTCCGTTATGTGTGTATGTCACATGCAGTTCGAATAGATTGTGCTCTTCATCCTTTATGATCTGGAGAGACGTAAAGCCCTCTTTTTCCATAATGTTCTTTACGTCGAGGACTTTTCCCATCTCCTCAAAACTCGATTTAAAGCGGATCTTATTTTGAAGCAATACGTCTATTACAATCCTCTGATAACCCCTGTTTATAATCTTTGATCTTAAGTAGTTGTATTGGGATAGTTTATCCAGAAAGGAAGCTAGTTTTCGCCCCGTTAATTGAATCCCAGAACCCGTAACGGAAACTGCCATCTGACGGGTTGCGCGGTCCAATAAATAACGATTTAAAGAAGCATCGTCCTTTATGAAATCCTCTCGCTTTCCATCCTTTACCCGATAAAGAGGGGGCTGAGCGATATGGAGATACCCACGCTCCACAATTTCAGGCATCTGTCTATAGAAGAACGTGAGGAGCAAGGTCCTTATGTGGGACCCATCTACATCTGCATCCGTCATGATAATAATCCTATGATATCTCAGTTTGGATATATCATACTCCTCACTTGCGATGCCCGCACCTAGTGCTGCGATAATGCTCTTAATCTCTTCGTTGCTGAGCATTTTATCAAAACGGGCTTTTTCAACGTTTAATATCTTTCCCCTTATTGGCAATATCGCTTGATCGAAGCGATTTCTCCCCTGCTTCGCCGATCCCCCAGCCGAATCGCCTTCGACGATATAAAGCTCACTTCGAGATGGATCCCTCTCCTGGCAATCCGCAAGCTTCCCGGGCAATGTATCGCCCTCTAAGAAACCCTTTCTTCGAGTCAATTCCTTCGCTTTCCGGGCGGCTTCGCGAGCTCTTGCCGCATCAACGACCTTTGCTATAATTTTCCTTGCAATCTGTGGGTTTTCCTCGAAAAAAGTAGCCAGTTTATCGTTTACGAAGGTTTCCACCATTCCCTTAACTTCGCTATTGCCTAATTTTGTCTTGGTTTGCCCCTCAAACTGGGGCTCTGGAATCTTAACGCTGACAACACCTACTAAGCCTTCCCTTACATCTTCCCCGCTGAGATTCTCCTTTAGTCCTTTGAGAAGGTTATTATTAACCGCATAGGAGTTGATCGTGCGTGTAAGAGCGGACTTAAATCCGACAAGGTGAGTTCCTCCCTCTTGTGTTCTTACGTTGTTCGCGTAGGAAAATATATTTTCCGTGAAGCTGTCATTGTATTGAAAGGCTGTTTCGATTCCTACTGAATTCTTTTCCCCATTAAAATATATTGGCTTGGGATGTACACAGTTCCTCTTCTTGTTTAAAAATTCAATAAAAGAAACAATGCCTCCCTTATAGAGAAATTCGTGTTTTTTGTCGCTCCTCTCATCCAGCACCTTTACGAATAACCCTTTATTGAGAAAAGAGAGCTCCCTTAATCGTTGTGATATGAGTTCAAAACTAAATGCAGTCGTATCGAATATTGTACTATCTGGTTTGAACCTTATCTTTGTACCAGTCTTTTTTGTCTTGCCAACGATCTCCAGACGAGTTTTCGCCTCTCCCCTCTCATAAGCCTGGTGATAAACCCTTTCATTACGACGAATCTCTAACTCCATATATTCCGATAGGGCATTAACTACCGAAAGACCTACACCATGAAGGCCCCCTGATACTTTATAACTCATGTTGTCAAATTTTCCTCCAGAATGAAGTTTTGTCATAACCACTTCTACTGCAGGCTTTTTCTCTTTTTTATGATAATCAACCGGTATGCCTCTGCCATTATCTTCTACCGTTATGCTATTGTCGATATGGATTGTTAGGTCTATTTTTGTACAGTAACCCTCTAATGCTTCATCTATACTATTGTCAACCAATTCATATGCCAAGTGGTGAAGGCCTTCTATCGAAGTGTTACCTATATACATGGCAGGCCTCTTCCTTACCGCGCTTAATCCATCCAGCACTTTTATTTGATCAGCACTATAGCGGATTTTCATCTCATCTAATTTTGTTTCCATTTGTTAAACCCTCATGGGCATGATAACATAAAGTAAATTTTTCCCCTCTGCTGGTCTGATAATTGCCGCACTCGTCTCATCTTTTAGTTCCAATAAGAATTCATCCTCGTCTATTGCACTAAGGGCATCAATAATGTATCTTCCATTGAAACCAACATTCATTTCGGCTCCGTCATACACCGCAGGAAATTCCTCCATTGCATTTCCGAGATCTTGATTAGAAGAGTATAATTCTATTGCTCCGCTTTTTATGGTAAATTTCACTCCTTCAACTCTATCAGCAGATATCGTTGAGACTCTCCTCAGACATGATGAGAAGTCCCTATTATTTAACCTTATTATTTTATCATTTTCCTTAGGTATAACTTGTTTATAATCTGGAAATTCACCATCTATTAACCGAATGATAATAATATATGAATTTGCCTTTACGATAAAATTGTTGTCACCAATAGATATCTTTAGTTCATCTTGATATTCGCCAACAATTTTTTTAACCTCATTTAATCCTCTTTTTGGAATTATTGCACCACGCTTAATATCTAATAACTCCTTGCTTTCTCTATCAATAAGTCCGAGTCTATGTCCATCTGTTGCCACCATTCTCACTACATTCATATCCTCTAAAGATACATTTTCCAGGAATATTCCATTGAGGTTGTATCTCGATTCTTCTGTTGATGCAGTAAAAATAACTTTCTCTATCATCTCCCTTAAATTTAAATCCTTAATTTCAATAAGGTCCTTCTCTGAATATGGAGGCAATGTTGGAAATTCATTTGGATCAATTCCACTCAAATTGAATAAGGCTTTCTTGCATGTTATTTTTGCCCAGTGATTTTCAATTCCCTGTATAGAGATTTCGGCTTCTGGAAGTTCTCTTATTATTTCATACATCTTCCTAGCAGAAACACATATTTTACCATCTTCTTTGATTTTACAAGGGACAGATGATATTATGGTAGTCTCTAAATCTGTTGTTATAAGACGAACAGAATCTTTTTCAGATTCGATTAGTATATTACTCAGTGCAAGAATACTACTATGTCTGTCGGCAATAGATTGCAATATACTAAGGGATTTTAAAAAATTTTTCTTTTCGATTTGAAATTGCATAATTAAACTCCTTATTTATTATATTAGTATTGTATAGTATTATAGTTAATCATAGTAAAATAGTTAAAAAATAAGCTAAGTGCCCGAAAAATAAAGCTTTTTTAATGTAAAGAAATTGTAAAAAACTATGAAGCATTGAAAAACAAATAATAGATTCTTCAATTTTAGGATAAAAGTTTTGCTTCTATCCTTTGAATAGCTCCAGAAATTTTTTGATCCGAATGTAAATTTTGCTCTATTTTATTAATAGCGTGTAGAACAGTAGAATGGTCTTTTCCTCCAAAACGTTCACCTATTTCAATAAGAGAAGATTTAGATAACTTTCTTGAGAGATATATTGCTATTTGTCTTGCAAGCACAATTTGCTTAGTCTTTTTCTTTGCTTTTAAATCAGATAGCTTGAGGTTAAAATAAGACGCAACGGATTTTTGAATTGATTCGATAGGAACGGACCGAACTTCAGTTTTAATGATATTTCTTAATACATCTTTTGCTAACTCTAAGGTTACATCAGTTTGAGTGAGCTTTGAAAATGCCGCAATCCTAATAAGGCACCCCTCCAAAACTCTAATATTGGATGAAGTATTTGAGGCCAAAAAGAAGGCAACGTTATTTGGGAGAGAGATATTCTCTGCTTGAGCTTTTTTCTTGAGTATTGCAACCTTTGTTTCAGTATCCGGTGGCTGAATATCCGCTATGAGACCCCATTCAAATCGGGAACGTAATCTTTCTTCAAAATTCGTAATATCCCTGGGAAACTTATCACTTGTTACTACGAGCTGTTTCCTCGCTTCATATAGAGAATTAAAAGTATGAAAAAATTCGGCCTGAGTCCTTTCCTTTCCTGCAATAAATTGGATATCATCGATAAGAAGTATATTCATACTCCTGAATTTGTCCCTGAATTCATCCATCTTCTCATATCGGATAGAATTAATTAACTCATTAGTAAATTCCTCAGCCGATAAATAACAGATTGTATTTAAGTTTGAAATAATACCATTTTGTATGACATGATTCCCTATTGAGTTTAAAAGATGTGTTTTTCCAAGTCCAACACCCCCATAAATAAAGAGCGGGTTATAATTCTTAGCGGGGAGATTCGCTACTGCCATACAAGCAGCATTGGCGAATTGATTGCTTGGTCCTACGACGAAGTTTTCAAAAGTATATTTCTTATTTAAATTAAAATACCGGAATGTATGGGGCTTATCCGGTGATGGTAATCGTACTATCCTATTTTTTGGCAGTGGATTTCTTTTTAATTTAAAAGAAACATTACACTCATTTCCCAACGCACGGGATAGCCCTTCTTTTATAAGTAAAAGATAATTTTCCCTCAACCAGTATTCAAAAAATTTATTTGGAACTTCTACCTCAAGTAAATCGTCCCTAAGTGAGATGGGAACAATTGGGTTTATCCACACCTGATAGTCACTATGGGTGATTTTGTCCTTAATATAGTCAAGGACTGAATTCCAGATTTCTTCCATATTTTTGGATTGCATATAATGGATTGTTCAACGAAAGAAAAAAATGATTGATTTAGGTTTTCAACAGAATTATCCACAATTGTGGATAAGTAAAAACCCCCTTATGGAGAAAGAGATGGGTGGTTAAAGGAAATCAAACATTTTATAAAGAAAGCCCGCCTGAGAATTGAGAATGGAGGGACAATTTAAATATTAGCACAAAATTAATCGGAGATCAAGCTTTTTTGATATAGGGGATACAATTTACTATCTGACCATAAGAGAAAAATAAAAGCCCCTGTAATTTCAAATAGATAACTCATTAAACAGTACTCATGCCATTTTGCACCAAACCAGGGGAGGGGTTATCTCTAAGGAATAGAATTCGTTTTAGATGAGATCCTTTGAGTAGAGAATTGCGATACCCACAACACTCTCGCCGGCATCCATGCCGAACAATTTAACACCTTGTGTATTTCTTCCCATTATGGGTATATCTGAAGCACGAAGTCTAATAATCTTTCCCTTTGTGCTAATGAGGATAAACTCATCGTCATCGACAAGCTGTTTAATCCCAACGACATTGCCGTTCCGCTCATTCGTTTTGATGGTGATGATTCCCTTGCCTCCCCGGTTTTGAGTTCTATATGCAGAGGTTTTTGTCCGTTTTCCAAAGCCATTTTCCGTGACTGTTAAAAGGGTTGTGCCGTCTTTAACAATTTCCATTCCAACGACCTCACCTCCATTAATAGCGATGCCCTTAATACCCCTTGCCGTTCTTCCCATGGGCCGGATCCGCTTTTCTGAAATGCGTATAGCCATTCCAGATTTAGTTCCCAAGAGGAATTCTTGGCTTCCATCGGTTAATTTGGCGGAGATAAGTTCATCGTTATTATCGAGAAGAATAGCTATAATTCCTCCGGTCCTTGGGTGGCTGAAGGCTGAGAGGTCGGTTTTTTTAATGATTCCGCGCTTAGTAGTGAATGCAATATATTTACCGGATGAAAAGTCCTTTAAGGGAAGGGTCGCGGTTATCCTTTCATGCGGTGCTAAATTGAGTAAATTTACTATAGCCTTCCCTCGGGAAGCCCTTGCACCCTGGGGAATTTCATGGACTTTAAGCCAATGAACCTTTCCGTAACTGGTGAAGAATAGTAGGTAACTATGCGTGGTAGCAATGAACAGGTTTTCCACAAAATCTTCTTCCTTTGTTATCATGCCAATTTTGCCCTTTCCACCTCGATGCTGAGATTGGTCAAGGCTAAGGGCATTCCTCTTTATATAACCTCTGTGGCTAATTGTTACCACCATATCCTCTTCTGCAATCATATCCTCTACATCAATTTCCGAAATTCCTGCGATGATCTCAGTTCTCCGTTCATCACTGAAGCTGTCCCGGATCGTAGAGAGCTCTTCAACGATAATATCGAGGATTAAACGATCATGAGCCAAAATTTCCTTTAATCGTGCAATGGTTTTTATTACCTCCTTGTACTCCTCTAAAATCTTTCCTCTCTCTAGAGCGGTAAGCCTTTGGAGCCTCATGTCCAAGATCGCTTGAGCCTGTTCTGAGGATAGGGATAACTTCTTCACCAATTTATCCCGAGCTTCCTGGGGATTTTTGGATGCCTTTATTATGGCAATGACTGAGTCGAGTTGTTCGATGGCACACTTTAAGCCCTCCAAGATATGTGCCCTAGCCTCAGCCTTATTGAGGTCAAATTGGCACCTCTTTGTTACAATATTTCTCCTGTGCTCGATGAAAAGGGAAAGCATATCCTTAATATTAAGTAATCTTGGCTGACCATCGACCAAGGCGAGTATGATGATTCCAAATGAAACTTCCATTTGGGTATGAGTATAGAGTTGGTTAAGGATGATTTGAGGATCCTCATTTTTCTTCAATTCGATAACAACACGCATGCCTTCTCGATCGGATTCATCTCTTAAGGAATGGATGCCTCCGGGCTTTTCTATAATAACCCGAGCTCTTAGCCTAATAACACCTTTGCCGGTTTCATATGCGGATCTAATGCCTTGTTCGCCAAGGATAAAACCTCCCGTTGGAAAATCGGGGCCGGGGATTATTTTCAGGAGTTCATCAATGGTCATCTCAGGATTGCGTATCAGGGCAATGACGGCTTCAATCGTTTCGAAAATGTTATGGGGAGGAATATTTGTTGCCATCCCCACCGCAATTCCCGAGGATCCATTGACGAGGAGGTTTGGAAATTTCGTGGGAAGGAGAAGAGGTTCTTTTAGGGATTCATCATAATTTGGGATAAATTCTACTGTTTCTTTATCGATATCCGCCAACAAATCCGCAGCAAGTTTAGACATTCTCACCTCGGTATATCTCATGGCGGCAGGGGAATCACCATCGATGGAGCCGAAATTCCCCTGGCCGTCCACGAGGGGATACCGTAATGAGAAATCCTGTGCCAATCGCCTACAACGCGGGCAGACTTCTTATAAGGTCTATCCCAATGATTTTTCAATTCATACATGGCATAGAGGGTTCGCCTGTGGACAGGCTTGAGGCCATCACGGACGTTCGGTAACGCCCGTCCCGCGATGACGCTCATGGCATATTGCAGATAGGAAGTCTTCATTTCATCTTCGATGCTTATGGGAATATTTTTTGTTATTAATACGATAAAATAGATAACAAAGATTGTCAACTGCAAGGGGATACAAAGATTGGAGGGAAGTAACTGCTGCTCGAACACCAGGTACTGGAGTTTGCTGGGCGTTATAAAGAACATGTTTGTTACGTCTCTCAGGCAGGTTACGACGGGAATAGTGGATTCATACAAGGCCTAGGTACATCCTCGCTAAGGAGTATTGACAAATGGTACATAGTATGATTATTTAAATAATTTAAGTACTTCTATGGTAAGAAACGGAATCCCTTGGGGGAGCACATGAAGAGGACCTACCAGCCGAGTAATAAGAAGATGAAGAGGAAACATGGATTTAGAGCTCGAATGCGAAGTAAAAATGGAAGGGAGATTCTCAATAGAAGAAGGAGAAAGGGGAGGAAGCAGATAACCGTTTGATGAGTAGAGAGGAAACACTTTGATAGGTCTCGTTTAACGATGGGAAGGACTTACGGAAGGGGGAATAGAATCGGGAGAGAGGTCAATTTTTGGAAGGATCGTAGGAGGAGAAAGAGGTTTGATACCGAACATTTTACCCTTTTTCTGAGGAAAAACGATAAGGATGCTAAGAGATTGGGACTTGTCGTAGGGAGGAAGGTAGGGCGGGCAGTTTCAAGAAACCGAATAAAACGCTTGGTTAGGGAATTCTTTCGGTTACATAGGGGAAAGATACCCGAGTCATCAGACCTCATTGTTTTGGCGAAAGAGAATATTGAGATAGAGGGCTATCAAGAAGTATTTGAGGAATTGAGGGTCATATTGGATTAGCAGGGGAATTACAATGGGGGTTTCAGGATTGGGGATCAGGAAGGGAGCACTTTTTTCAATTCGGTTTTATCAATATGTAATATCACCTCTTTTCGGGCCGACCTGTCGATTTGCACCAACTTGTTCTCAATATGCCATTGATGCAATTGAGGAATACGGGCTTCTAAAGGGCGGATGGCTTGGGGTGCTGAGAATTCTCAGGTGCCATCCATTTCATCCTGGCGGTTATGATCCGATTCGGGATCACGGGGAAAAAGGCTAAAGGGATCATTCAGCATGGAAAAAAGGGCGATTATTGCCATAGTTTTGTCAATACTTGTTCTTATCTTTTATCAAAGATGGTTTCTCAGGGAGCAACCCGAGAAACGAGAGGCACCAAAGGAGGTAGAGAGAATTGAGCCGATAGCCCGCGGTCCCGAAAGGGAAGAAGTGCGGGGTGAAGAGCAATTACTCCCCGAGCAGAGAGAAAGACAAACAGAAGGGTTTGTCTCGAAGAAAATAGAGGAAGAAGAGAGGAAGACGCCCAGGGACGTAACCGTTGAAACGAGATTATATTCGGCTATCTTCTCGAATGACGGCGGAAGATTGAAGAGTTGGAGGCTCCATGATTATAAGAACCGCGTGGAAAACGGATGGTTCGTACAGTGGTTTCAGGAAACCGAAAGGAAGGTGAAGAGGTTCTTCGGATTTGGAGGGAAACCGCTTCCTGAAGGAACGCCGGAACCGGTTGAGTTGGTGACAACAGAGGCGGCAATAAACCTTCCTTTAGCAATCGAGGTCGCGGAGGAGGGAGGGAATGTCAACCTTGGCCTGATGGATGTCGATAGGGATTCGATACTTTTAGGAGATAATGTGAGGGAGGGAACCCTTTTATTCAGTGGAATATCTGCGGCGGGGCTTGAAGTATCCAGAAGATACCGGTTCATCAATGATACGTATCGGGTTGCCATGGATGTTCGAATCAAGAACCGCGGGACAGAGTCTAGGAAAGTGAGGCTCGCATTGGTATGGTTTGGGATGACGGTGAAACCGAACTCACGGGCATTTTCTGGTCCCGTAGTTATGGTAGATGGAGAAGTCGAGGAGATAAAGAAGAAGAAGTTCAGAGATGAGGAGTTGCCAATATCAGGGAACATCACGTGGTTTGGTGATGCGAGTTGCGGGAACAATGTTCCGGAGGGAGAGAGAAAACCATTTTTCGTTTCCCTTCTTGTGCCGAATGCGAACCAAGGCCAGGGATTAAACCTGAAAATAGGGATGAAGGATGAAAAGATAATGTATAGCCGGGCCGTATATCCTGCCATCAGTCTTCCCGGGGGGGAAGAGGCGGTATATTCATACGAGCTCTATCTCGGCCCAAAGGTTATCGATATCCTCAAGGAATTGAACGTTGGGGCGGAGAAGGTTGTCCGCTTTGGATGGTTTACAGCTATTGCCAAGATATTGCTCCTCTTCATAAATCTCACCCATAGGGTTACGAAGAACTACGGGGTTGATATTATCATTATCTCCGTTCTATTGAAGATCGTATTTTGGCCCTTGACGAAAAAGAGCTATGTATCGATGAAGGAGATGCAGAAGGTACAACCGGAAATGGCGATGCTGCGGGAGAAGTACAAGGATGACAAGGCTCGCCTCAATAGGGAGATGATGGACCTCTATAAGAGGAGGAAAGTCAATCCATTGGGTGGATGCCTTCCAATGGTGGTTCAGATACCGATTTTCTTCGCCCTCTATTGGGCCCTCATGGGTTCCATTGAATTGAGGCACGCCCCCTTTATCCTTTGGATCAATGATCTATCGTATCGGGATCCGATTTACATATCACCGATTTTGATGGGCGCATCAATGCTCTGGCAGCAGAAGATGACTCCGACAATGGGAGATCCGAGGCAGGCGAAAATGATGATGTTCATGCCAATCATTTTTACCTTTATCTTCTTGAGTTTCCCAGCAGGGCTCGTTATCTATTGGTTGATTACAAATATTCTAACAATAGCTCAACAGTATCTCATCAACAAAGCGCTAAAATAAGAGAGCAAAGAAAATGGAAGGGAAGGATAAGAATTTAGAAAAGGAAGAAGACAGAGGCGAGGAGTTTCATGAAGAGGGGAAAAGTGGAGAACTTTCATCTGGGTCCCCCAGACCCTTTAGCTTTGAAGAAGAAGGGTATTGGGAGTCAATCCCCGAGAAGGAGGGCGATACAGAGAAGGGGTTGATGTGGCTGAGAACGACCCTAGAGGAGATTATAGCATTGATGGGGATCAAGGCTCATGTAGAGGCACAGAAAAGGGAGGGGGAGATTTTTTTCGATATCAAAGGAGATGGAAGCGGCCTTATCATTGGGAAGCACGGGCAAACGCTTGATGCCCTGCAATATATCATCAATAAAATCGCTGCAAGCAGGCACAAGGAGTTGAAGGAGAGGATTATTTTGGATACGGAGAACTACCGTGCGAGAAGGGTTGAGGCCCTTAAGAACATGGCGCTCCGCCTGAGGGAGAAGGTCAAGAGAATGAGGAAAGCCGTAAGCGTTGGACCCCTGAATCCCCAGGATCGAAGGGTTATCCATATCACGTTAAGCGAAGATGAAGATGTTCGAACGGAAAGCAAAGGGGAGGGGTTTTATAAAAAACTCATTATTACGACCAAATCGAGGGGGGTTAGGGGTTAGAAGAATTCCCCAAACTGGTTACATCTCACCTAATGTTCGTTAATGGCGAAAGAGATACCATTGCAGCTATTGCAACACCACACGGTGAATCCGGAATAGGTATCGTACGAATCAGTGGCCCCTTGGCAGAGAACGTGGCCACGCGATTATTTCGCCCCAAGAAGGGACCTGCCCGCCTGAAATCCCACCATCTCTATTACGGAGAAATCGTCGATCCGGAGAACGGAAGGTCAATGGATGAGGTACTCCTCACCCTGATGCGGAGACCGAAGACCTATACCAGGGAAGATGTCGTAGAAATTAACTGCCACGGTGGATATTTGGTGTTGAAGAGGGTTTTGGAAGCAGTGCTGGGGCAGGGGGTTCGGTTAGCCCAACCCGGGGAGTTTACCAAGAGGGCTTTTTTACATGGGAGAATCGATCTCTCGCAAGCCGAGGCCGTGATTGACGTGATAAGGGCAAAGACAGAGAAAAGCCTTAAGATGGCCAATCAACAGCTGAGGGGAAATCTTTCCCATGCGATTGAGGGGTTGAGGACAAGGGTGGTCAGGTGTTTAGCTTTATTAGAGGCGCTCATCGACTTTCCCGATGAGGAAATCGAAATGAATGAGGATGTAATCAGGGAAGACATGGATGAGGGCGAGAGGAGAGTGAGGGAGCTTATCGAATCCTATGAGGAGGGAAGGATCTATAGGGATGGTGTATCGGTAAGCATCGTGGGAAAGACCAATGTGGGAAAATCCAGCCTCTTGAACATCCTCCTCAGGGAGAATAGGGCTATTGTTACCCCCATACCGGGAACTACGAGAGATGTAATTGAGGAGGTCGTTACTATTCATGAGATCCCCATTCGACTGGTGGATATGGCGGGGATGAGGAGGTCATCCGACCCCATTGAGAGAGAAGGTGTAAAATTAGCCAAGGGGAAGGTGGCCGAAGCGGAGATGGTGATATTGGTGATTGATGGCAGCAGAAGCCTAGATAAGAATGATTGGGAGATCATCGAAGAAGTGAAGGGGAAGAAGAAGGTTGTCGCATTAAACAAAAAGGATCTTCCCACAAAGATTTCCATTGAGGAAATTCATGGTGTCCTTCCAAATATAAGGGCAGTGGAAATCTCCGCCCTTAAGAACTGGGGAATAGAAACACTGAAGGAATCTATTTGTTCCACACTGACGGGGGATGGTATCGGACCCGATACCGGAGAAGTGCTGATCGTTAACGCCCGACACAAACAGGCACTTGAGGGATCACTGCAATGCCTTCGGAGGGCGAAGGAAGGCATAGAGAGAAAGATTCCCCTTGAGCTTGTGGCCTTGGAATTACGATCGTGCCTCGATTATCTGGGGGAGATAGGAGGGGAGACAACGACGGAAGAGGTCTTGGAGTACATATTCAGCCAGTTTTGTATCGGGAAATGAGATGTTTCACGTGAAACAGAAGGGTGTGATTCTGCTCATCAACCCCTGGATCTACGATTTTGCCGCCTTTGATCTTTGGGCAAAGCCTTTGGGACTTCTCTATATCGCGGCCCTCTTGAGGAATAAGGGGTATGAGATCGCATATATCGACTGTCTGGATATTCACCATTCAACGATGGTTCGGGAAAGGGGTGTTCCGAAACGGAGGCAATACCACCAGGGCCATTTCTTTAAGGAGAATATCGAAAAACCCCCTGCCCTCGGCGATATACCCAGGAAATATCGGCGCTATGGCATCTCCGAGGAGACATTTAGGGAGCAATTAGAGTTTTTCGGCGAGCCTAAGGTTGTCTTGGTCACATCAATAATGACCTATTGGTATCCCGGACCATTCCAGGTAATTCGACTGGTCAAGGAGCGATACCCAAAGGCCTTCGTGGTAATGGGGGGTATCTATGCAACCCTGTGTCAAGATCATGCCCGTAAATATTCAAATGTGGATTATATTTTGCCGGGGGATGGGCTGGTAAAGATATTGGACATTGTAGAGAAACTCTTGGGGGGCCCATCGCACGAGATTTCCCAGAGTTCCCATCTGGATGGCTTGGCCCATCCAGCCTTTGATCTCTACCCAATTCTCGATTATGTCTGTATATTAACTTCCCGAGGATGCCCTTACCGATGCGAATATTGTGCAGCATGGAAGATTACCCGAGGGTTTAGCCAGCGCGATCCCAAAAGGGTAGTTGATGAAATTGAATGCTGGACGAGCACCTTCGAGGTCCACGATATCGCTTTTTACGATGATGCGCTGTTGGCAGATTCGAAAAGGCATTTCATTCCCATGGCGAAGGAATTGTTGCGAAGGGGGATGAAATGCCACTACCACACCCCCAATGGTATCCATGGTAGGGAGCTGTCTCATGAAATCGCCAGCTTGATGTATGAGGCAGGGTTCAAGACCATTCGCCTCGGTTTGGAGACAAGCGATGCAATGAGGCAAAAACGACTGGGGGATAAGATATCGAACAGGGAAATGGAGAGAGCCATTGCGTATCTGAGGGAAGCAGGGTTTTCACGGGAGGATATAGGGGTCTATATCCTCGCAGGCCTCCCGGGGCAAAGAGTATCAGAGGTTGAAGAGAGTATCCGATTTGTCCGAGCATGTGGGGCAACTCCTAAATTGGCCGAATATTCCCCCATTCCCCAAACCCCCCTCTGGGAAGCCGCCGTGAGGGCTTCAGAATTCGATTTGAGGGAGGAACCCCTTTTTCACAACAACTCAATCCTCCCCTGTCGTTGGGAGGGGTTTACGTGGGAAGACTTACAGTTGAGTTCCGTACATCGCTTTCGGTGTTGGGAAGTTGAGCTTTACCTGGAGATTTCATGATCCTTTGACCCGTCCAGCAGTTACTGCAAAAAAGTCTTAGGATTCCCCTTATGTCCCTTCGCATTATCCACCGGGAGAGAAAGAGCAGGGTCCTTAAACCCGCTACCTTCGGCTGTCTCAAGGGGGCATATGCCATAAATGTTACCCAGGGTTGTGGGTTTTCATGTGCCTATTGCTATGCCCGGGGATATGCTACCGCACCGCCAAAAGGGGAGGTCCGTCTTTTTATCAACCTCCCCGATCTCCTTCGGAGGGAACTGGATAGCAACAGACGACGATGGCTTCCTGGTATGGTAATCTTCAATACCGCCACCGACTGTTTCCAGCCTCACCCTGATATCCTCGAGGTTACTTACCAGAACATGGTTATCCTTTTAGAGAGGGGAATCGGCATTTCCTTTCTCACCAAGGGATTCATCCCCACGCGTTTTTTTGAGCTCTTCAAGGGATACAGGGAGAAAGTTCAGGCGCAAATCGGATTAGTCTCCCTCTCGGAGAGCTATTGGAGGACCTACGAGTACGGGGCCGCATCACCCCGGGAAAAAATGGAGAATATCGAGCGGCTCCTTGGCACGGGGATAGAAACTCAGGTCCGGGTTGACCCTATCATTCCCTTTGTCACCGATACCCGAGAGGAACTGGAGACCCTCTTCAGGACCTTGGGTCAGAGGGGGATTCGCCGGGCCTCCCTCAGCTACCTCCACCTTCGTCCGGCCATACAGAGACAGCTCAGTTCAGAGCTTCCACCCATTCACCGAAAACTTCTGCAAAGCTGCTTCCACAATCAAGATTGGGTTGAGGTAGGATTGTCCACGAAGACGAAGCTCCTCCCCAAGAACTTGCGGGAGAAGGGATATGGAAGGATGAAGAGAATCGCCCAGGCACACGGTATTTCAGCGGTTATCTGTAGCTGTAAAAACCCGGATCTGAACGGGGAGGTCTGTGTGCCATCGAGGGTACGAAAAGCCATACCGGGTCGGGTTCAAAGGAAAGAACAGCTCATCCTCTTCCCCTGCTGAAAGGCCCTTGCCCAAACCCCCTTTCGTTCTCTGAAAAGAAACCCATACCATTCTTATTTTCATAATCGAACACCCTTGCCCCTTCGCTTCAGCGCTTCCGAGGTGACCCTTTCGGGGTTTGCAGGCGGGGAATACTTACCCCTTCCGGCCTCTAAAGAGCCGGCTTTCCCCTCTCCTTCGGCTCCGCTCAGGACAAGCTCTGCTCACCCTCGATGGGTACCCCACCTCTCCAGCAATTTACGCTCAGGGACAGAAAGAAGTAGCGCGTTGGCGCTTATTTCCCGCCGGTTCAATTTACTAAGAAAAGTTGCCAGAAATTCTTTAATGTTCGCTCCAGGGGTTTCAAGCAATAGTCCCCTGACGGTTAACCCCCACTCCCATGATATCCCCCCTGAGTGCTGCATAGATCCCTGCTAAAATACAGATCCCGCCAATAGCTTTCCACAGGTTCAACGTCTCTCCCAAGATCCAGTAAGCAAGGAGGGTCGAGCCTATGGGTTCCCCCAGGATGAGGACGGCAACGGTAGAGGCTGAAAAGAACTTGAGTGCCCAGTTAAAGGTTGAGTGGCCGATCAGCTGGGGGATAATTGCCAACATGAGGAACAGCACATAACTACGGATTGAATATCCGAAGAAGGAAACCCCTACGCCTAGTCCAATGAGGAGGACAACAATAGCGGCGGTGGCATAGACGGGGAATATATAAGAAAGGAGATCCATCTCCTGCCTTAGCCTACGGCCAGCCATGAGATATCCGGAGCCCA
>SMTZ1_10002514_pt1 | contig 18445 bp, 17 predicted proteins | sample DeeMarSWOR136_30_FD_25667 | JGI IMG/M metagenome (IMG submission 25667)
TCCAAGAAGCCTGGGATAAACCTTAAAAGTGACACCAGCATCAGCGCGAGGAGGAAGTAAATTAAGTAAACAAGCATCGCTTTCACGGTAGCCATAATAACGCGAAACGAAAAATCTATAACTAGGTTTTCGCTCTTTTTTTCTGCTTTGCCATATGGAATCACCAAAGCGCTATACTCGAAAAATCCCAAAAACACAAAATTAAACAACAACACAAAACTCACTTTAATCCACCTCTCCATGGACAACCAACTCCCATGTTTCGCGTGTTTTAAATACAGCTTTCCGCAACTCAATTCCAAGGTTATTAAATGACAGAAGAAGAGAACGTAGAAAGCCAAGAACAAAACCAGGAACAAGAACGCACACCTGAAGCCATAAAGAAGTATGAGTTCATAGAGGACATTCCAGGAGTCGGACCCGCCACATCCCAAAAACTACGCGACCTCGGCTACCACACTGTCGAGTCACTCGCCATGGCTACTGCCCGCGAACTGGAGCCCATAGGGGTCGGCGAAAAAAAAGCTTTCTCCATCATCGAAGCAGCCCGCTCCTCAATCGGCGTCAACTTCATACGTGCGGATGAACTTCTTAAAATGCGACAAAATGTTCTACGACTAACTACAGGCAGCAAAGCATTAGACAAAATAGTTGACGGCGGCTTGGAAACACAGACCATAACCGAGTTCTACGGTGAATACGGAAGCGGAAAGAGCCAGATGTGCCACCAATTATGCGTTAACGTTCAGTTGCCTCCCGAACGCGGAGGATTGGATGGCGGCGCCTTGTACGTAGACACGGAAAACACCTTCAGACTGGAACGAATCGTGCAGATGGCGAAGCACGCCGGTCTTGCACCTGAAGAAGCTGTTAAAAAAATAATCTATGCTGAAGCATTCACTTCAGACCATCAAATGTTCCTTTTGGAAAACGCTGATGAAATCATAAAATTAAACAACATTAAGATAATAATCGTGGACTCCTTAACCTCTCACTTCAGAAGTGAATACGTCGGAAGAGAAATGCTGGCGCGCAGGCAACAGAAGCTAAACAAGCACATGCACAAGCTCATCGCGTTAGCAAGAGCGTTCAACACTGTGGCTGTAGTAACCAACCAAGTCATGGCAAAGCCAGACGTTTTCTTCGGCGATGCCGTTCATCCCATCGGCGGACACATCGTCGGACACACAAGTCACACGCGGATTTATCTGCGCAGAGCTTCGCGGGGTCCTGTACGCATTGCGAGGTTGGTGTCAAGCCCCTATCTGCCCGAAGGCGAGGAAATATTTAAAGTAACAGAAAACGGTATAGAAGACGTATCTGAAGAGGAGAAAACAAGTAAGCGCCGCGGTCGTTAAAGATGCCTATATCTCAAGTCTTAGTCACACGGTACTTCCAGCTTATTGTTAAACGGAAGTTCACAGAAGCAGCGAGGGAACTGGAGCGGCTTAAGCAGAAAATGCAGAAAACAGAGTGGAACAGAGGCTATTTCAGGGCTTTGTACGGTATGTACCTTTCGCGCAAAAGCAACGGCGACGTGTATGCGTTCTTTTCAAAGTTAGACCTAACTGACAAAGCCGCTCTGCATGGTTACAGGCGGGAGTTTCTGAACCACATGCGAAATGGTCTTCACGGAGATTTCGACCGTGGCTACTTCTCAGCATGGGCTGACTGCATGCGTATTTTGACGCGAATGGGTATTCAACACTGTGAGAAACGCCGAAGTATTGAAATTGAAAAAGAAAAGATAGAAACCGTGAGAAGCGATAAGAGTCAAGCCACGATGGCGAATTTCCTTCTTAAAGAATAACGAACTAAGAAGGAGCAGCCAATGCCGGGGGCCCTACTAGAAGAGAGTAGAACAGTATGAAAAACACTGCCCACGCAATGAAGTACATAAATATGGCTTGAGTCATGATTTTTGACTGTTTCTCTACTTTGTTAAGATATTTGGCTTTGATCACGTAATAGGAAACCAAGTAGATTGCCAGGGCTATGGTTATGCCATTCAGAAAAGTGCTAAATTCATATGGCGCGGATAATGTGGCAACAAAAGCGCTTATTGCAGCTGCAACTATGCTTAACCCAACTCTTATCCAGTATATCACCACTAACGGTTTCAAAGAGCTTCAATCCTCGCAGATTATATTTTGGACTTACATTAAAAAGTTGCCTATTTATAAACTGTTTCTGCTGAATACCAAAGTTGCAAAAGAGCATAACCACAAACTGGTTTCGGTTCTGATACTGTCTTTTCTAAAGTGGAGAGTTCGTTAAACTACGATTTTTTCTTCTGTTTTATTGTACAGATGCCAAGATGCAAAAACGGTTATTCCTACCACAAAAATTGAGCCTATAAGGGGTGTAAGGCTTGTCAGCGCAAAATAGTTGTTAGCTAAATGAAGGAAAACTGCCATTAAATAGAAGGGTAAAGGTCTTTTTGTGCCGATGCCATATGCGGTCAATGAAGTGCTGGCGGGATGGAAGAAAAGCCCTGGCAGCCTGTAGACCAGTGGTATATCCAATACGGAGACGTATGTTAGCATTTCGACTAGCCCAAATCCCAAGCCCACCAGTATCGCCAAGTTGAAAATAGACCGTTGGGTTTCGCCATGTCGATAGAAGAGCGGATAAGCTTTTGCGAACTCTTCGATTAGAGGCGCGATAATTACCCGTGAGAGCAACCCAATGATGAATGGGTCGAGGCCGACAAGTAAGGTGTCTGTGTATTGGTAGATGAAGAGTGTAAGTGGAACGCTTATTACGACGCCACAGAGGAAGAAGAACACCATTTCGCTGGCGTCTGGTTTGTGAAGGTGGATTGTAACTTTGTCTTCTTTCATTGTTTGTGTCTCAGTTTGTTTTTGTTAATGTTACAAAGAAACTAGATTGCTATTAGCTAAGGAGGTCGGGGGTTAAAAATTTTGTTGGCTCGGAGTTTGTTGCTCCAGGCATCCATGTATATTGCGTATGCTTGGGTACATATGAAGCGCGCGTATTAGTGAGGGAAAACCGTTCAACCTTATGAAAGGGTTATTTTATAGTCCGAACTATTAGATTCCGGATCATGGTGCCGTCGTTGCGTAAGAAAGATTTCACAAGCTTTGACGTTGCCGTCGTAGTTCATGAGTTAGAAGAGGCGATAGCAGATGCCAGAGTCAACAAGATATACCAATTTAATGAGAAAACGCTTGTTCTGAAGCTGCACAAGACCGGTAAGCCTCCGCTGCGGCTGGTCTTGGAAGCTGGTAGAAGGATGCACTTAACTGCTTACGCTTTGAAGCCTCCTAGCCGTCCACCTGCGTTCTGTATGGCGTTAAGAAAACATTTGAATGGCGCTTGGGTGGACAACATCGAGCAGTTCGAGTTTGAACGAGTAGTCACCATGCACTTCAGAACCAAGACGGGCGCGTTCAGGCTTGTTCTTGAGATTTTCGGCGAAGGTAACATCATCCTCACAGGGGAAACAGAAAAGATTCTACAAGCTTTGATTTTCAAGCGTATGCGCGACCGCAACATCATTCGGAAAGAGGTCTTCGAGTTTCCGCCTTCAATCGGGAAAAATCCATTTAGGGTAACAAGAGAAGAGCTTGAAGAGACTTTGAAAGACTTAGGTGAGGTTGAAGTTGTCAGGGCGATGGCACGTTTTCTAGGGATAGGCGGTTTCTACGCGGAAGAAATTCTGCTAAGGGCTGAAGTTGAAAAAACCAAGCCGTGCAGCGAGCTGAGCAGCGCGGAAGTAGATGCCATATTCTGTGGTCTGCAAAGTTTGCTCTCATCAGTTTCAGGCTTTAAGACGGAGCCCCACATAGTTTTGGCTGAGGATGGCAGTTTTTTAGATGCCGTACCGTTCAAGCTTAAACGCTATGAGGGTTTGCGGATGCAGCCCTGCGGCAGCTTTAACGAGGCGTTGGATGAGTTTTACCTCAGAGCCACAGCGGCGGAGAAGGCGGTTGCCAGCGTTGAAGTTGACAAGCTAACGCGGGAGGCGGCAAGGCTTAAACGCGTAATAGCTGCGCAGGAAAAAGCCTTAGGCGAAGACGAGGCGAAGGCGGAACGCAACAAGTGCATAGGCGACGTTATATACGTGCACACAAGTGAGTTCCAAACACTTCTAAACCGGTTCGCAACAGCAAAAAAGGAAGGCAAAGACTGGAACAGCCTTATCTCAAAAATTATGGCTGCCAAAGATTCTAGTTCATCGGCTGAACCGTTTGTGGAATCGTTTGATGCACGAAATCTTTTGGCTAACGTTTGCGTGGATAACCTGCGTTTCAGATTAAACCTGCGCAGAACGCTGTTTGAAAACGCTGCTGAGTACTACGAGCGCGGGAAAAAAGCCAAGCAGAAATTGGCTGGGGCTTTAACTGCCTTAGAAGAGTCCCGCAAAAAGCTCAGTGCAGCTGAACGGAAAATATGCGAGGCGGAAGCAGCGAAAACAAAACCCACAGAAGTCATGAAAGAGCTTGTTAAGCGTAAGGTGAAACGCAAAGAGTGGTATGAGAAGTTTCGCTGGTTCACATCTTCCGAAGACTGCTTAGTGGTGGCAGGTAAAGACGCGGTTAGCAACGAAGTTCTCGTCAAGAAGTACGCGGCGCCTGATGAGCCAGTTTTTCACGCAGAAATAGCGGGTGCCCCATTCGTGGTTGTTAAGACCGAAGGAAAGGCTCCAAGCGAGCAGGTGCTGCGTGAGGCTGGTGAGTTCGCGGCTGCGTTTTCCAGAGCTTGGCGTGAAGGTGTTGGGTCAGTGGACGTCTACTGGGTTAAGCCCAGCCAGTTGAGCAAAAGCGGTCCTTCGGGCGAGTACGTGGCTCATGGGTCTTTTGCGGTTAGCGGAAAACGAAACTGGATGCGCGGGGTGCCACTGAAACTGGCGGTTGGCGTTGTTGGAGGCGAGAATTTGCAGTTCGTGGGTGGACCTGTGGAAGCTGTGAAGGCGAAGACGAAAGCTTACGTCACCTTGGCGCCGGGAGACCTTATGGGAAAGAAATTCCTGCATCAAATTCTTCAGGCTCTGACGTTGAAGTTGCCCAAGAAGCAGAGTGAAAAAGTTGAAAAGGTGTCGATTGAGCAGGTCAGGGAGTTTGTGCCGTACACCAAAGGCAGGTTGACGAAGAACTAAACAGAATAACCGCAGTGGGATACAGTAATTACTTATTTTTTCCGTGACTTTATTGACGGTGGACATGTCATGGAGAGCGTTGTTAATAGGCTGTGCCACGTGGGGCTGACCTCGTAAGAGGGCGACTGAGAATGTAAACAGAAATGGTGATGCAGTTACAGCCGTTTCTTCGAAGCAGCAAATTCTTCCTCAAACCTTTTTCTCATTTTCGTAAAACGCATCGCAGCCGAAGGATGAACAGTCTCCGCATATTCTACTCCTTCGAGCCGCGGAGCCTGCCACGCCACCGTGCCCATAAGTACCACAAGTTTCGGCTTAATCGTTTTTATCTGCTCCTCCAAGTAGGGTGCGCAAGCTTCTATCTCGTCACGCAGTGGTTTTCTGTTCTTAGGTGACGTATGCTTAACGAGATTGGTTATAAAGAGTTCTTCTCGGTTGAGACCATTTTCGGCTAAGACTTTGTTCAGGAATTTCCCCGCTCTACCCACAAAGGGTCTACCTGTCTTGTCTTCTTCTGCACCGGGGTTCTGTCCCACTAGCATTACCTTAGCGTTGGATGGGCCTTCTCCTGGAACCGCATGTTTGGCATCCTTCCAAAGTCTGCATTTTCGGCATTTTCGTATTTGCTCATTAAGATCTATGAGTGCCATGGATTTTCAGCCTTGTGATTGGGTAGTGACAGTCACACATCTTTAAAAAAAAGACTCTCACTATATTTAAAACATCACGTTGGGTATATTAGGTCAAAAAGGAATAGGAGAAAAAACGGGTGTCCAGTTCGGTTCGCGAAAAACTCACAGGCCTTCTGTTGAGAGTGGCTTTCGTTTTTGAACCTTTGGCTCCAACCGCCATATCTTTCTTTCTGGGGCGAAGGCTGAACGAACTGAAGGGGCAAGGGTGGATTTCCGATTATAGAAGCCGAACCCGTCGGCTGGGCAAATTTCACTACAGAATTGAAATCGACTTGGACGTAACTTCAAGCCAAGCCCAGCACATTCTCAACGACCTGTTACCTAACCAGCTAAAAGGCATAAGGAGGTGGTTCAATGTCTGAAGAGAAAAAAGGCAAACTCAAAGTCTCGCTTGAAGTAGAAATAAACGAGGAACTCATGGGCGTCATGAAAGAAGGAATTTCCAAGATGAACTGGAAGATGCCAGAGATGATGAAGCGCGGAGAAGAACAAAAAAAGTAAACACGTGAACGTCGCTTCATCCACATTTTTTATCTTACGATTTTTCATTTTTTAAACTGTGGGGAACGCTTCGTTTTGGTGGGAACGCTTCGTTGCCTGGCTAATAGATGTTATCATAGTCGATGTTGTTCTGAGCATTTTTTTAAGCATTATTGGTTTTATCGGTTTTCTTGGAGGTCCACCTTTCGGTGCGGTTTTTAACATCGCAAGCTGGTTTCCTTTCTTCGGCTTTAACGGCATCGTTATTTTCTTTTACTGGATGTTTATGGACGTTGCTAATGGCGAGTCAATTGGCAAGATGATCATGAGAATAAAAGTCACACGCATAGACGGTTTCCCCATCAGCATGGGACAAGCTGCTGTAGAGAGTTTAGGCAAAGCTTTCTTTCCCATTCTTGTACTGGACTGCCTGTTGGGATGGATTCTTTTCCCAAAAAAGCGCCAGAGACTTTTTACCTACCTATCACAGACAATTGTCCTGAAGGTAACCTGAACCATCACTTTTTCTGGCTCCGAGCGGCATAAGGCACCTTTTTTCCTGTTAGTGCTATCGGCATTATTAAGTAATAGAATTTACATTTATGCTTCAAATTGAAATATGCTGGAGGATGCGGTTAGGTTCGGAAAAGTTTTAGTCACTTCCGCTTGGCCCTACATCAACGTGGTGCCCCACTTAGGCAACCTAGTCGGCTCAGTCTTATCCGCAGATGTTACCGCTCGGTATTACAGGCTCCGAGGCGACGACGTGCTTATGGTAAGTGGTTCAGATGAGCATGGTACGCCCATCGAAGTGGAAGCGTTGAAGCAGGGGATAACGCCTAAGGAGTTGACGGACCGAAACCATGCTATAGTGGCTGACTTGTTCCAGCGGTGGGGCGCGTCCTTTGACAATTACACTCGAACTGAAAGCCCAGTGCACAAAGAGTTCGTGCAGGAAACCCTGATGAAAATCTACCGGAACGGCTACATCTTCTCTCAGGACACACAGATGCTGTACTGCGAGCACGACCAGCGCTTTCTGCCTGATAGGTTCGTGGTGGGCAAGTGCCCTTACTGCGGGTACGAAAGAGCCCGCGGCGATCAATGCGACAAGTGCGGGCGCCTCTTGGAAACCACCTTCCTCTTGGAGCCACGCTGCGTTATCTGCGGAAACACACCCACGGTGAGGACCACGCGGCACTGGTACATCGACCTTTCCAAGTTCGCCGAACCCCTCACAAAGTTTCTGCAGGAAAACAAGCAGATATCCAGCAACGCCAAAAACTTTAGCATAAACTGGATAAAAGAAGGCTTAAAACCTAGAGCTGTCACCCGAGACGTGGAATGGGGCATCCCAGCGCCGTTTCCCGAAGCAGAGGGTAAAACCATCTACGTGTGGGTTGACGCGGTCTTAGGCTACGTGTCCGCAACAATCGAGTATTGCAAGAGCGTTGGGGAACCCGAAAAATGGCGTGAATTCTGGTTTGACAAGTCTGCCAAGACACTTTACTTCGTGGGAAAAGATAACATCCCTTTCCACACGATAATCCTTCCCGCACTGTTGTTGGCTACGGGTGAAAATTACAATCTCCCATGGAACGTTTCAGCTACCGAGTTCCTCCAGTTCAAAGGCGAAAAAGCCAGCAAGAGCCAGAGAATCGGGATCTGGATAGACGAAGCACTGGAGCTTTTCCCCGCGGATTACTGGCGCTTCTTTCTCATGGCCACGCGACCCGAAAGCAAAGATAGCAACTTCTCTTGGGACCTGTTCTTGGAAAAAGTGAACGCGGATCTCAACGACACCTTCGGCAACTTCATCCACCGTACCCTCACGTTCATAAGCGCCCAGTTTAACGGCAAAATTCCACCAGCCAAACTCACTGCTGAAGACGAAGCGATCCTGCAAGTTATAGGCCAAAAGGTGGGAGCAGCTGCCAGAGAATTCGAGGACGCAAAACTTCAGTCCGCCGCGAACACGCTCATCAGCATAACGCGTGTGGGCAATCAGTACCTAAACGAGATGGAACCGTGGAACCTACTAAAAACAAACAAAGCCAAAGCAGCAACTATCCTCTACGTAGCCGCGCAGATTGTGAAAGCCGCCGCAGTGGTTTCAGAACCCTTCATTCCAGCAACAGCGGAGCAGCTCTGGCAGACGATGAATCTTGACGAAAGCGTGCACACGAACAGGTGGAAAGAAGCCTTGAAACCTTTGGACGCAGGGCGCAAAATAGACAAGGGGAAGCCGCTTTTCAGAAAAATTGATGCTGACGAAAAGAAACTGGATGCGATGCTTGCAGCGGTCAGAGAGAAAAAATTCTGAGCCGTGTTGAGAATGCGAATGAAAGCCGACCTCCACGTCCACACAACCTACTCGCGCGATTCAGTAATTACGCCGAAAGAGCTTGTTGTCTGCGCCAAGAAACGCGGATTAACCGCCGTGGCAGTGACAGATCATAACCAATTTGAAGGCGCCCTCACAATTGCTAAGCAAACAGACTTTCTGATAATTCCAGGCATTGAAGTGTCCAGCCTAAACGGTCACATAGTAGGTTTAAACGTGAATGAAGCCATTCCGAGGGGCTTAAGCGCGAACGAAACAGTTGACCTAATCCACAAGGCTGGAGGCATAGCCATTGCGTGTCACCCCTTTGCCCTGTTCAAAAGAAGCATTGGCAAACACATTTCCGCCAAGTTTGACGCTGTGGAGGCGATAAACGCATCGGCTTTCCCGTTTAGCAGAGCAACACGGCAAGCCAATATGCTTGCGGAGCGGTTGAAGCTGCCTAAGGTGGCGGGGACAGACGCCCATTACGCTCCAGTGATAGGGCAGGCTTACACGCTGATTGACGCTGAGGCGAACGTTGAAGCCATAATCAAGGCTATAGTGAATGGAAAGTGTGAGCCTGCGGGAACCGCTATGTCCTTAGGAATGCGGCTTAAGAATCAAGGGCGCTTCTTCTGGAAGAACTGGAAGAAAGGAAATCAATATTCGCAAAACCCCGCTGTCATTCTAACGAGTGCAATTTTTCCTTTTTATTTAATCTGACGTTAATTTGGCATAAATTTGAGTAAAAATCTGAAAAATCGATTAATAGTTGAACCGAAAGAACTAATCAGAACAGTGAACAGCACGCGTTATCAGTGAGGGAAGAGGAAAATAAAAACGAAATCGTTGGCTATTGCTATAGTATTGAGCATGTTTCTATGCATGTTACCGATTTCAACTGAAGCTCAATCTGATACAGTGATAACTTGGCAAGATGATTTTTCAAGCAAAGACCCGAGATGGACATGGGAATATAATGCAGGGACTGGATATAAGATCTGTCCGGAAACAATAAGTCCCTATGTTGTTGCTGAACTCGGTATAACTTCTGCTTCGTCGCACACAACCTATTCAGACTGCGATATTAGCACAGCGGTAACAATCAATAGTGGCGACGTAATTGTTTTTGAAGCCAGAATGAAATTTTCAGATACGGGACTCGGTCAGTCAAGAGGATCAAGAGGCTTTTGCTGGTGGATAGGAGGAGGAACTCAGGGAGTTAACAGTTGCATTACTTTCTGGTGTCAAACTTCAGAGGACAAACCAAGTGGATGGGAGGGTTGGCGCGCTATTGTTGCTCATGACGACTCTTTTGACTTCAACCAACCTATAACTGTTGATCCTCTAAACTGGCACGTTTACAGAATTGAGGTTTATCCTTCCAGCGTAGTGTTTAAGATTGATGACTTAACTGTAGCCACTGCTTCTGTTGGAAGCACAACAGTAAACGGAGCTGGAAAAATGGATTTTTGGACAGATAATGGCACATGGGACTTCAACGATCAGTTGCCAAACATGGACTGCACAATTAACGAGGTAATTTACATTGACTACTGTTACTTAAGTCAAAACGGAGGAAATACTCCCACACCTTCGCCTTCGCCATCGCCAACTCCTTCCCCGACTCCATCTCAATCTCCAACACCCACACCTACTCCTACACCGTCACCTACACCAACCCCGACACCAACAACTTCTCCCCCTCCAACGCTGCCACCAACGCCAACGCCTTCGCCTACACCTACGCAATCACCTGAATCATCAAAAAATGATTTTCTTCCATCGGAGACTTTCTACGCGATAGGAATAGTAGGAGTGGTAATTGTTATCGGAATAGTGATATTAGTTCTTAATAGGCGAAAGAAATAGCAATGTGGCGCCATTCATCGCCCCCTTGCACCTCGGAGAGCTTTAAAGGAGAAAAGGGTGTTTATTTTATGGCGACTATGCGTTTCTTTTTTGGTGCTTTCTTGGGAAGCGTTATTTCAAGTACGCCATCTGAAAGGTTAGCTGCTACATCGTCCACCTTTATTTCCTCGGGCAGATCAACCATTCGGTAGAATGACTCGCAGGCTCTTTCCTTGCAAATGTATGCTTGCTCTTTCTTGTCGTATTTCCAGCCCGCTGTACCCGTTATCTCCACCGCGTCTTCTTTCACTTCGATTTCGATGTCTTCCTTTTTGAAACCAGGCATCTCTGCCTTTAAGAGATACTCCTTTTCTCGATCTTCCAAGTCCACAGCTGGAACTCGCGTTTCGGGAAGCAGAGATAGCGCTGTATCCCAGTGCGATGGAAAAAGGAGGTCTTCAAAATCGCTGCGGAACCTCTCAAAAGCGTCGTCGAACGCTCTCCAAAGGTCCTGTGAGGAGGCAGATGTTATGGCAGTTGTTTTTTCTTTTGGTTTTAGTGTGGACGCTTTTTTCTTTTTAACTGCTACTTCGGTCTTGTTTTTTTTACCTTCAACCGGTTTTTTCTTTTTTGGCATAAAATTCACTATGTTAGATAAAGTGGTTTCAGAGATTTATTCCTTACTTTTGGACTTTGGAAGGCAAGTGAGTTAAATCGAGGCGTGATTTCAGATGAAATGTGAATGTCCTGCTTTGGTTCAGCTAACTACGTCTGCACGATTGCCAACAGCTTTTTCATAAATCCGAAAAGATGACGGAAATGACACTTTACAAAAAGGAATGTAAAACAACGATTAAATCCACGTGGCATGTATAAAACACGGCCGTTCTAGACGACTAGTTTCCTATCATGTAAATGACGTTTGAATAGTGGATTCAATTCATCAAATATGATTTTCATCCAAAAATGAGTGAGACCGCGGGCTATTGCACTAGCTCCTCCGCTACGGCGGCTGCTGGAACCAAGAGAGCAAACTTGAAAGCTAAACGTTTTCCATCTGGTAGAGGTCTAAGTCGATCTTCACAGGCCTCTCCTTTTCAACGAAACCTTCAAGATCGTAAAGCTTAGCTACGATCGTTCCTAAATTATGAATGTTCAAGTTTGTCCCAATCCTTATTGATGTGTATTCAAGCTTCTCTTCCAGTTTTGGACTATCTGGCGAATTGCAGACCACAAGTGCGTTTCCTTCAACCACTTTGCCAGCCTCTTCTCTTGTCAGATTACATACAAGTGCGGTTTGGTCTGATGGCTGTTTAGGCAATTCCTTTCCTCCGCCACACTTCAACGCTTATCATATCGCGGATTGCCACTCGGATAGCTTCAGCTCGGTTGGGATAAAATCGTTCGTCCACGAGCTGATCCAAAGCTTTTATGTACGTTTCCGGAAGGTATAGGGTGATTAGTTTCATTTATTTTTTCTTCTCCCTCGGTGAGTTATGAAGGTGATGGTTGTTGGTTATGTCTCTATATATTATGTTATAAATATGTGGCAAATATGTTCGTTCTTTGCTTTATAAGTGTTTTACGAGCCATGATACAGTTTCTTGTAAATTCGCGCGAGAAAAAACCTCTATGTTTTTATTTCTTATTAAAGCATCTAACGTACTGTGATGCAAAAGAATGCACGTTTACGTGAAAAGCTGCGGCTGCTCCGCAAATCTAGCCGACAGCCAAGTTCTAGCAGGTTGCCTAACCAAGGCTGGCTATAAATTAGCTCGTTCCGCTTCAATAGCAAACGTGTTTATCTACAACACATGCGCCGTTAAAGGACCAACAGAAAACCGTGTGATTGACGCCTTAAAGCGGATTCCGCTGGACAAGAAGGTGATTGTTGCTGGTTGCTTGCCTTTAATCAACTTCGAAAGGTTAAGCCGAGAAGTGCGCTTCAATGGTGCTGTTGGGCCTTCTATTGGAGATAAAATCGTAGATGTTGTGAGACGTGTAGTGGCAGGCGAAAGAATTGTTGATTTGGATGCTGCCGAGACAGCTAAACCCAGCTTGAACTTACCGAAGTTGAGGTCGAACCGTGTGATAAGCGTGCTTCCCGTGAGTTACGGTTGCTTGGGTTCTTGCGCGTACTGCTGTGTAGTTTTCGCCAGAGGTCGCCTGCGCAGTTACACGGTGCAGGAAGTCACTGAACGCGTGCAAGAGGATTTGGCTGCGGGAGTAAAAGAGTTCTGGGTTACTTCTCAGGATGCAGCTTGCTATGGAAGGGATATCGGCACGAACCTTGCCGTGTTGCTAAAGGTGTTAAGCGCTGTGGAAGGTGATTTCCATATTCGTGTTGGTATGATGACGCCGAACTTGGTGACCGATATCCTGGACGAGTTAATTGTCGCTTTCAAGAGCAACAAGGTGTTTAAGTTTGTGCATTTGCCGGTGCAAAGTGGCGATGATGAGGTTTTGAGGCGGATGAAGCGTTTCTACACGGTTCAGGATTTCATGGAGGTTGTAGATGCATTTCGTGGAGCCTTTCCAGAGATTACGCTTGCAACGGATGTCATTTGTGGTTTTCCAGGCGAAACGCGAGAAGCTTTTAGAAACACGCTTAACCTAATCAGCGAAGTGAAGCCAGACATCGTTAATGTTTCAAAGTTTTTTGCCAGACCTAGAACTTCGGCTGCGGAGATGCACAGCGGGCTTGTGGAGCCAGCGGAAATCAAGCGCAGAAGCACCGAAGCAGCGAAGCTAGCCAGGCAGGTTTCGTTGGAGCACAACCAGCGTTGGGTAGGCTGGAGTGGTGAAGTGATCGTGGACGAGAAGGGAAAAGTGGCTGGTTCATGGATCGGCAGGAATTTCGCGTACAAACCTGTAACCATTAAAAGCTCAGCGGACCTGCTTGGCGAAACGTTGCAGGTCAAGGTTGAAAAAGCCTTTTCCACTTATCTCAAGGGAACAATTAAGTAAACGTTTTGCCTGATGAAACTCAGCACTCGCAGAACTATCCTCCAAAAAACCTTATACCCCTCTATATAAAAATTCAAGTTCAAGTTGAATCTTGCTGCATAGAGCGTTTCTGTATTAAGCTTCAATGACGGCTACGCTGACTGTTTAACCGTTTCACTAAGACGACAAAAGAAAGGGAAATTTGAACGTGAATATTATCGTTCTTCTACGACGATCATTGTTAGTGTGGATCTTACCTTATCAAGTCGTCGGATTCGCCATGTCACTATCTCTTTCAGCTTATCCATGGTGTCTGCTTTGACTCGTGCAACTATGTCATAGACTCCGTAGACGGCGGAAGCTTCATCGACTCCTTCGACTTTTTTCAGTTCTTTAAGCACATCTGATTCGGAACCTATCTCGGTGTTTATTAACACAAACGCTGTAGGCATGCAAACTCCTCAATCTAATGTTGTCTCAGGGTACATTAAAATGTTTTTCTCAAAATAGAACGTTAGTACACTAGTTAGCATAGTCTATTCAGAGATGCAAATATTTACCATCAGCAATTGCCAATCCTGAGATTTTCCACCTCAGCCCGAGTGGGAGTGGACACGGTTATGGATTTATTCAGGCTTTCTCTGCCAAAATTAACTTTGACTCTGCCGCTTTTTGCATCTGAGTAGAACGCTGTTAACGCTGCTGCTGTTCTAATGGCTTTTTTGGTTTTGGCTCCCTGAAGAACCGTTATTGGACTTCCAATATTCGGGACTTCAAAATAATAGTCGTTCACTATCTTCTTCGCGGTTAAAACTTTGTTTTCCTCTTCGTTTCTTCCGACAATTATCTTGTTTTTGCTGAATCTGAAGTGTCTACCCACTTTCAGCAGCGACAACTCAGCCATGGAGCACCGCTTTTTATGCTGGAAAATGTCTCGTAGCTTGTTGGCGTACTCTCTGCACGTTAGCAAGCATCCACCTGCTGGACCTGGATAATCCTTTATGTTGAATTTCTTAGCGAGTTGGATTTGAGGCTTCCTTGACCTGCCGTGAATACCTAAGAGTTGCTCTCTGTCAATCAAGCCTTCTTTCTCCACAAGTGTTTCAGGTAGCAACTTCGCTGACAGAGGCCTCAATAGTTTGCCCTTCAAGCCAGCCTCTTCCTCGATTATCTTCATAGCTTTAAAATGTTGGGACATGGGTCTTTCACCTAGAACCTCGCCTGTGAAGATGAAGGATGCGCCAATTTCCTTGGCGATTTTTTTTGCTTTCCTTAATATGAAGATCCGGCAGTCGATGCATGGATTTATGTTTTTGCCATAGCCATACTTGGGCTTTTGTACCATCTTCAAATACTCGTCGCCAACATCCACGGACTTAAGCGGCACACCCAGTTGCTTTGCAGTTACAGTTACTCCCCCGCTTTTTTCACATATGCAAAAAGGGCTTACGAAGTTTACGGCAACAACATCAATGCCTTGGTTTTGAATCAGTTTAATAGCAAGAGTGCTGTCTAAACCGCCTGAAAACAAAGCTAAAGCCTTAACCTTTGTCATACAGTCACTAGGCAATCAACCGCTTAAATAAGAATTTGGTTGACTCTGCAGTTTGGGATATAGTTTAAATCTCTAGAGGCAAAAGTCTAGTTTTTCATTCCTAGGGCAACTGAGAAAATTTATTGTCTAGTTTGAAAGAGTTGTTAAAATTTTTTATAATAGAACATCAAATAACAAAGTCATTAGCACGCGCTAAACCAAGTTTTCCTTTTCAGGGGATAGAAAGAAAAAAAACTCAACAGAATTGTCAATTGTGGTTTTTGCATGCTGAGTCTGGTTAGAGTAGTGAAGCAAACAAGTTTAGTGGCCATGATGGGTAGGGCTTGCTCAAAAACATATCTAAATGCTCGATATTCTTTACTGTGCTTATTTGTCGTTCTACTTTAAACAAATCGTCATAATCTCTCAAAGCTATGTTTACAAATAAATCATACTCTCCGCCGACATACTCCAGAACAATTATTAGATTTGGTATTTGAAGCAACTCGGCAACAGTTTCTGATGTCTTGCTTCGCTTAACCACCTTCATGAGCAAAAGAAGCATTGCGTTGTATCCGAGTTTTTCCAAGCTAACCGTTATTGCTGAACTCGCTAAGACGGTTCTCCTAAGCTTCTTGTATCTTTGTGTAACATTCTTTGTTGAAATGTCAAGTTTTTGCGCAATTTTCGTCAATGAAACGCGAGAATTTTTTGAAAGTATTTTAGCGATTTGCCTATCTATTTTGTCTAATTTCACTTTTTCAAGGTTTGTTTTGCTAGGCTTTGGATCGGCTTCATTTTTAGTCTTGCTTATTGATGGAGTTAACATCAAGTTTTCTGAATAGTCGATACCTGAGGTTTTGCTCCAAATAAAAGCGTTCGTATGCTTGATGTTTGGATTCGCTTCTATATCTCGGATTGTTTTCGACAGTTCTTCGAATTTGTGCAAGCTTACGATAGCGGCAACGTTAGCTCTAGCAAAAATGTTTCTAAACACCGCACAGCAGTAAGGTTTGCTTCTCAGAAACTCTATTACTCGACCTTCATCTTCAATAACCGTTGCAGTCCAAATGGTGGCGATGCATGTGTATCCTAAGCTGTCGGGGTCCACCTGCATTATTGCTCCATTGATTATGCCTGCCTTCCATAAGTGCTTGTAGCGTTTCCTCACAGAGTTGATTGAGATTTTACATTCTTTGGCAATCTCGGTGAAGGTAGTCCGTGACTCCTTCAGAAGAGTTCTCAAAATCTTCTCATTAATTTCGTCAATTTTCTTCCACTTTGTCAATTCGCTGTACCTTTTTCTCCCGTATTCTCTATTATAATGTTTAATGTGTCTTATACTACTTTTTACCGTTTGGTTTAATTGATGGTTAACGTGTTTCTGTCGTGATCCCAAATTGGAAAAAAAATTATATACAACTTCCTTGCTGATGGTAGAAATATAAAATTAAAGGAGAAGAAAAAAACGAAGAATGCTAAAAACAAAACAATTGCTATTGCTTTATTTTTGATGCTTTCAATCGGAACTTCAATGATGCTAATACAAAATACTAACGCGCACACACCTCCCTGGGAAATCACAACCTTCGCCTACATCAATGCTGCACCTAATCCTGTAGGTGTCGGCCAGACAGTGAACATAATTATGTGGGTAGACAAGACAATGGGAGGGTGGTTTGCGGCATCATTCAACAATGACGTCCGAATGCATGACTACAAGCTTACCATTACAGATCCTGACGGTAAAACCGAAACAGAGACTTGGCCTATCGTCTGGGACACTACGTCATCACAGTACACCTCTTACACTCCTACCAAAACTGGCGAGTACACGTTCAGATTCGATTTTCCGGAACAAGTGTGCACTTGGGCTACTGCCTATCAGAACGACACATATTTAGCCAGCAGCGCAACGACAAAAGTTACTGTGCAGGAAGAACCGGTAGTTGCCACATATAGCTATCCGCTGCCCAAGGAGTACTGGGCACGTCCAATATACGGTGAAAACACTGACTGGTGGACGATTTCGTCAAACTGGCTGGGCACAGGCTCTCCAGATTTCAAGACAATAAACTGGGCATACAACGTTGCAATTGATGGTGCAGTGGGTTCTCAAACTGCTCACGTAATGTGGACTAGGCAGCTTCAGTCTGGCGGAGTCGTCGGAGGAGGAGTCAATTTTGAGCAACCAGGAGACACATACTTCGAAGGAACTGCATACTCTCAGAGGTTTACCAATCCCATAATTGTTGCTGGAAAACTGTTCTACAAAGAACCACTAAATGCCTGGGGTTCTTCAAGTGGCCCGATGGTCTGCGTTGACTTACGTACAGGAGAGCTTCTTTGGTCGCGGACTGATGTACCTTTTGTGTCATTCGCTTATATTTTTTCTTTCCAGAGCATGGACTACCACGGAGTTCAACAACCAACTTTAGTTGCAACCGCAGGAAGGGGAAGCCCAATACCTTCTGGTATGTGGGTTGCGTACGACGCTGACACAGGAGACTGGATATGGAACGCAACGAACGTACCTTCAGGCGCAAAAGCAATGGGGCCACTAGGAGAATACTTGCAGTACGTCATTGCAAACGCAGGTAACACTACGAATCCCGATTACCGTTTGATGCAGTGGAACTCGTCCAAACTAGCGAATCTTGGTATGATGATGTCAAGTGGCGCAATTTCAGGCCAAGTCGACGCAAGCACGCCGAACCGTTATGATTGGAACATTTCGATACCATGGCGCAACACCATGACCTCAGCACCTACAGTAGTTGTAGCTTACGGTGGCGACATAATGCTTTGTTACAATGGCACATTACCTAACACAGGTTCGCCTTCGACGTTTGGTAGACCAATAAGCAGCGACCCCTACACGTATTTTGCAGTGAATCTCAATGCATCTAAGGGCGCAGTGGGTTCGGTGCTATGGCGGAAGACGTACAACGCGCCATCAGACGCCACAGTCTTTGTAAGCGGATACGACCCAAAGAGCGGCGTCTTCGTTGAATCCCTAAAGGAACCCATGCAATGGGTAGCGTACAACCTGAGAACAGGCGATAAAATGTGGGGTCCAGTTGAGTATGGAACAAGAGCCCTTGACTACTACGGCATGGATTTTGGCGGCGTTACAGACGGCTTCATTGCTGACGGCAAACTCTACTACAGCGGACATGGCGGAGTAATGACCTGCCATGACGTTCTGACCGGAACGCTGTTGTGGACTTACGGCAACGGCGGCGAAGGCAACAGCACTTCTGCCGGCGCCAACATGGCTTACGGTAACTATCCAACTATGATAGAGGCTATTGGCAACGGGGTGATCTATACGAGTGTTATTGAGCACACGGTTAACACGCCGATTTACAAAGGTGCAAGAGTGCGAGCTATTAACGGCACTGACGGTACGGAAATATATACGCTTTCAAACTACGGTTCAAGCTGGACTCAGGCTATTGCAGATGGCTTCACAACCTTCATGAATGGTTACG
>SMTZ1_10018216_pt1 | contig 18438 bp, 15 predicted proteins | sample DeeMarSWOR136_30_FD_25667 | JGI IMG/M metagenome (IMG submission 25667)
CCATTCAATTGCACTCTCATTACACTTCGGGGATGGCAAGTATGACCTATCTTGAAGCCATTAAGGCTGGCGTCGATATTGTTGATACGGCTATCTCATCGTTAGCACAATCAACATCCCAGCCACCGCTAGAAACTATGGTGGCGGTCCTTCAAGGAACTCCTTGGGATTCGAAACTCAATCTTGATCTCTTATCAGAAATCGCTACTTACATACATGATGTCCGAGAGAAATATGAAGCATACGAATGTGGCATGGTGGGAGTGGATACAAACGTCTTGCAATTCCAAGTCCCGGGTGGAATGATGTCGAATCTGGTCAACCAATTACGTGAACAAAACGCCTTAGACCGCCTACAAGACGTGCTGGACGAAGTGCCCATTGTCCGCCAAGAAATGGGATACCCTCCTCTCGTGACCCCATCAAGTCAGATTGTCGGCACACAAGCAACACTCAACGTGTTACTTGGAGAACGTTATAAGACAATCCCTGAGGAGGTTAAGCAATATGTCCGTGGCTATTATGGTCGCCCTCCGGCACCCATTGACCCAACAATTCAGAAGCTTGTGATCGGTGACGAAGAGCCAATTACTTGTCGCCCAGCTGACCTATTAGAACCTGCAATTCCTAAGGCACGAGCTGAACTCAAAGGCGTCACTTCAAATATCGAAGACATCATCGCCTACATCCTTTTCCCACAGCCTGCCCTCGAATTCTTCGAGCACCGCAAAGACCAAGAAGCCCTAAGCAAACTTACTCCTGAGTTGCAGGCCGCAATAACCGCTGCACTACTCGAAAACGAGCCTGAACCGCTGAAGATGCCAACAATCCGTCGTTCTAATAAAAATGGATCGAATCCTTGGGTGCTTACTGGACGCCGAGAAGCCATGGGTTATGATTAAAGAAAATAGCGTGGAGGAGCCCTAATTGACACGAAAATATAAACTCACCATCAACAACCAAACGATCAACGTTGAAGTTGATGGACCCACTAATGGGATCCTCTCCATCACCATCGGTGAAATCACCTTCCCCGTCCAAGTGACGGACACTAATTCAGATTCAGGGAAATATAATGTCAAAGTCGGCGACAACAAGCACACGCTCCACTTGAAACCTCAGCCTAATGATCCAGGATATTCTGTTAAATTGGAAAAGAATACCTATGCTGCTCAACTCATATCGCTTACTGATACAACGACTCGTCCAATTTTGGCTCCAACTGTTTCCACTGCACCCACAGCCATTTCACCATCTACTAGACCACCAAGTGCTATAGCCCAAGAAGCGAGTGAACCGGGTACTGTAGCCGCCCCGTTGCCAGGACGCGTTCTAGAAGTTCGCGTAGTAGAAGGCGCAGCTGTTAAAGCGGGCGATGTTCTGCTAGTCTTAGAAGCCATGAAAATGGCAAACGAAATACGGGCCCCACAGGATGGTACAGTGAAAGCAGTTCACGTCAAAGCCGGAACTGCAGTGGAAAAGGGACAACCCATGGTGAGTATCATATAATGGGAATTGCGGTTTAATCAAAGCTAACAAAACGGTTTCTGGGTTCGGAGAAGTATTTAATAGAGAAATTAGGGCACCTTTTTTTGGGGTATCGTTAGACATGGCTTGCCCAATGCATGATGCTACAAATAATGTGTGTCAACAACTCCAGCGGAAATTTCCGGAAGGTGCCCGAACTCCTTGTGAGTTCGTAAACGATCCTGCTCAGTGTCCCATCTGTATGATGTCTTCCTAATCCGCAGGTGGGACCCTTTTCCTTTTCACCCAACAGTCTTCTATGAGCTAGTATAGAGTAACATTTAGGCAAGATTGTAAAGTGCCAAAACCATTAAAGCACCTGCACCCTAACTGAACAAGCGAATCATGGGATGGCGAAGTCCAATGGGTACGAAAGAGAAACAATCTGTGTCGCAAACGAAACGAGATTGGGAAAACAATACCCTGAAAGAGACTCTTGACAAATCCCCCGAACGTCGCGAACGATTCATCACAACATCGAGTCGTCCAATTGCACGAATATACACTCCAATTGACATTGCAGATTTTAATTATGAAGAACACTTAGGATTCCCTGGTCAATACCCGTATACACGTGGGGTTTACCCCACGATGTACCGTGGTCGACTATGGACTATGCGGATGTTTTCGGGGTTTGGTACAGCCGAGCAGACAAATACCCGGTTCCGATATCTCTTGGAGCAGGGACAAACCGGACTTAGTGTCGCGTTTCATCTTCCAACTATCCAGGGGTACGACTCTGATGACCCCATGTCCAAAGGAGAAATCGGTGTCTGTGGCGTTGCAGTCGATTCGCTAGCCGATATGGAGATTCTTTTCTCGCACATTCCACTGAATCAAGTAACAACTTCGATGACCATCAACGCTCCTGCAGCAGTTCTCCTTTGCTTCTACATCGCTGCAGCAGAAAAACAGGGCGTTTCTTCGACCCAAATCGGTGGCACCATCCAAAATGACATCCTGAAGGAGTACCAAGCTCAAAAGACTTGGATATTTCCCCCTGACCCATCCATGCGGATTATCACTGATATTCTTCAGTTTTGTACGAAAAAAGTGCCGCGATGGAACACCATTAGCATCAGTGGATACCATATCCGCGAAGCAGGGGCTACAGCTGTGCAAGAAGTTGCTTTTACCCTCGCAAATGGTCTAGCGTACGTCCAAGCAGGGGTTGATGCGGGTTTGAAGGTGGATGATTTTGCCCCTCGGCTCTCCTTCTTCTTTGATAGCCATTTGGATTTGTTCGAAGAAATTGCGAAATTCCGAGTTGCTCGACGGGTCTGGGCACGAGAAATACAGGACCGCTTTAAGGCAAAGAATCCACGGTCCTATCTGCTACGATTTCATACACAAACGGCAGGCGTCAGCCTTACGGCACAACAGCCCGAAAATAACATTGTGCGAACCACCATTGAAGCTTTAGCGGCGATTCTAGGGGGCACCCAATCACTTCACACTAACTCTATGGATGAAGCGTGGGCACTCCCAACGGAGAAGGCAGCTACCATTGCCCTTCGCACGCAACAGATACTTGCGCATGAAAGTGGTGTTGCAAACACCATCGACCCCCTCGGGGGCTCATATTTCATTGAAGCGTTAACCAACGAAATGGAAGAAGAGACTTACAGATACTTCGATCGCATCGAAAAGCTTGGAGGCGTGGTGGAAGCCATCAAGAAGGGATTTTTCCAACGCGAAATCTCTGATTCCGCTTTTCGATTCCAACGTGAAATTGAAGAAAAAGAACGTATCATCGTTGGCGTCAATGAGTACCTTACTGATGATCAATTGGAAATCCCTGTCCTCAAGATTGATCCCGAAGTGGAACGAACCCAGCTAGCAAGGCTGCAGAAGACACGGAAGACGCGGAATAATCAGAAAGTCGACCAACTTCTAAGCCAATTACAGCGTGCTGCAGAGGGAACTGACAACCTGATACCCCATATCCTTGCGGCTGTTCGCGAATACGCCACTGTTGGGGAAATTTGTAACGCACTGCGAGACGTTTATGGTGAATATCAAGAACCTATCATATTCTAACTATACAGGACTAGACGGACACGACCGTGGCGCCAAGGTTGTGGCACGAGCCTTACGCGATGCCGGCTTTGAAGTCATCTATACGGGATTGCGCCAAACACCAGAACAAATTGCAGAAACCGCTCTGCAAGAGGATGTCGATGTTGTCGGGTTAAGCATTCTCTCAGGAGCCCACATGCGGCTATTCCCAGAGATAATGCAGCTCCTCAAAGAACGCGAGATGGCTGATGTACTTGTTATCGCCGGCGGTATCATCCCTGAAGATGATTTCGAACCCTTGAAGAAACTCGGTATTAAAGCAATTTTTGGGCCGGGGACTCCAACTGGTGAAATCGTCGATTTCATTCGGAAACATACCAAATAATCAACGGAGTGAGCTGTATGGCTCCAGATACGACAGAACTGGTCAAACAGGTGCTAAAGGGTAATCGTCGAGCCGCAGCTCGACTCATGACCCTTACCGAATCCTTGTCACCAGAAGCCCATGCAGTAATTAAGCAGCTGTACCCGCACACTGGGAAAGCTCATATCATTGGAATTACCGGTCCCCCTGGTTCTGGGAAAAGCACTCTTGTGGACAAACTCATTGAAAAGTACCGCTCCCAAAATCTATCAGTAGGAGTGGTGGCCGTTGATCCCAGTAGTCCATTCACAGGTGGTGCCCTCCTTGGTGACCGCATCCGAATGAACCGTTTTGCCAGCGACCATGATGTCTTCATCCGAAGCATGGGATCCCGAGGTCATCTCGGAGGTCTAGCCTGGGCTACTATGGATGTTGTCCATATTTTGGATGCTATGGGTAAAGATATCATTATGGTTGAAACAGTTGGTGCAGGTCAAGCGGAAGTAGACATCGTTCAGCTGGCAGAAACTGTTGTCTTACTCTCTGTACCTGGTTTAGGTGATGATATTCAAACTATCAAAGCTGGAATAATGGAAATCGGTAATATTTTCGCAATTAACAAAGCGGACCTCGACGGAGCTGATCGTCGTTTTGTCGAACTCCAATCGGCCCTCGATTTAGGGCAGGAAGGTGACGGGTGGGAACCGCCCATCCTTAAAGTCATTGCAACTGTTGGTGAAGGCATCGAAGACCTTGTGAAAGCCATCCAAAGCCACCATGAATACCTTGTCGAAAGTGGGGAGATTGCTAAAAACCGAGAAAGACGCTGCTACGCCCAACTCGAAACAATAATAGAGCACAGTTTTATCAGGAAATTACTGATGGATCCAGATGAACGGGCCCTCTTCGATAAACTAGTCACTGAAGTAGATCAACGAAAAACCGACCCATACACAGCTGCTGAACGACTCATTCTTCACCTAATAAAAACACCAAAAAAATAAATGGAACAACTCTACGGGTTCCGGCTACGTCCTGGCTCAAGGGGCGTTCCCAACCCAACAGTCGGTGTGCCACCACGAATTTGATAGGGGACTTTCAAATAAGTCGTCACTTCATCAGGAGCCGTAGTTTTAAGAATCTGCACGAATTTAGATGGCTGCTTCAACCCTGGCACATCACCGTAGCCCCACCGCAAGACTTGGTCCGCCATGCGTTCACAAGCTGTATGAACTTCAGGAACTGTTCCTCGCCATCCCATGAAAAGAACCAGTGTATGTCCGAACTTACGCATGAGGTTGATAAGACGCCTTAAATAATCTAGCGCGGGTTGGGGACCCACACCATCAATGAAATCATCCACATACGCCATTACCATTCGGATGGTTCCTTTCCCATGCAGTGATGATGTAATATTACTGATCGCGGCGGGTAAACCATCTACGGAGTGGATTTCATCCGGTTTGCGAGGTGATACCAATAGATTTGGGTTTCCACCCATACTTTTGATTCGCTGTTGGTATGATGTTTTTACTAATTCCCGTTCAGGGTCGCCAAAACCGCGATAAGTGAACATGTCAACCCAATGGAACCGATTTATATTACTCGTTTCTAAAAACACCTTGAAAGCGTTGGGGAGTTTTCGCTCACACCATAACGCAATAGCCACAGGATCCGCATAAGTGGTTACTAAAAGAAGTGTTTCCATGTCACGGACATCGTTGGTTAACCACTCAATGGTCAAACTAGTGGGATCTGTGAAGGTTTGGTTCTGCACATACATGATGGTTGAAGTGCCAGACATTACGCCAAAATATTGGTCAAAACTTTTATTTCCTGTATATAGACGGTGTCGGTCTTCTATGCCATCCAAGACGATTCTTGAAGCAGGTCTTTCATTCATCGAAACACATCTCCCACTATTATTATACTAGCTACTAGGAGGTAAGCATTTAATGGATTTCCCTCCAGTTTGGTGAGCTGTTTTTTTCATCGCGATTTCTGTAATCTCCACGGAGAAGAACTTTTAAGCAGGGCAGTTTCGTGTAACCGCCATTTAAGACACCTGTCACTCTGAGCAATGGGAGCAATCCATATGAAAATCATCGTCCCAATCAAACAGGTTCCTGAAATCGCTGAAGTCAAAATAGACCCGGAAACGAAAACCCTAGTTCGTGCTGGAGTTCCCTCGATTCTCAACCCCTTTGATGAATTCGCCGTTGAAGAAGCTGTTCGCATTAAAGAACAGCTTGGTGAAGGTGAAGTGATTATAATTACTATGGGTCCTCCGCAAGCGGAAGAAGCTCTGAAAAAATGTCTCGCGATGGGCGGAGACCGTGCCATCCATCTCTCTGATCGCGTTTTTGCTGGTGCAGATACTTGGGCCACGGCTTATACCATTGCACAAGCCATCAAAGCCGAAGCCCCCTATGATCTCATTATCTGTGGCAAACAAGCTATTGATGGTGATACGGCGCAAGTAGGTCCGGAAATCGCTGAAATTCTGGGTATTCCACAGGTCACATATGCAGTAGATGTTGAACTCGCGGAGAGTAAAAAACGCATCAAGGTGAAACGAGAAACAGATGAAGGATTTGAAGTGATAGAATGCCGCTTACCCGCGCTCCTTACAGCGACTAAGGGGCTTAACGAACCCCGGCTACCCAGCTTAATGGCCATCATGAGCGCCAGCAAGAAAGAAATCAGACTTATCACTGCTGAAGCCCTTGGTGGAGATCAAGAGCAGTATGGGCTCCCGGGCTCACCCACACAGGTGGTGGAAGTTTTCACGCCTGAACAACGTACCGGTGGCATCAAAATCGATGGCACTGAAGATCCTGAGGGCGCTGCGAAACAACTCGTTGAGTGGTTGCTAAAAAAGGGGGTCATCTAAGATAGGTGGCTTATCATGCTGAACATCAACAAAGAAGAATGTACGGGCTGCGGTTTATGCGTGAAAGTCTGTCCCTTTGATGCCATGCACCTTGTCAACGAGAAGGCAGAAGATGATGAAAAATGCACCCTCTGCGGTGCCTGTGTCAAAGTCTGTCCAGTTGATGCCATCTCGATTGAACGCAAACGGGTAGATCCCTCTAAATTCACTGACTACAAAGGCGTGTGGGTATGGGCTGAGCAAATCAAGGGCGAACTTCGCAACGTCGTTTTAGAACTGTTGGGAAAGGGTCGAGAACTTGCTGATAAGCTCGGTGAACCCCTCAGCGCAGTTCTGCTTGGACACAACGTCGGAAATCTCCCAGATATCCTCATTCAACATGGTGCGGATGTTGTCTATGTAAGCGACCAAGAAATCCTCGCCCAATACACCACTGAAGCTTATACGGATGTCATCGCCGCCCTCATTGTCACCGAGAAACCCAACATTATCTTATATGGAGCCACTGCCAATGGCCGAGATCTCGGACCCCGAATCGCCGCCCGCTTAATACTTGGACTCACTGCTGACTGTACAGGGCTAGATATTGACGACAAACGACAACTCGTCCAGACCCGTCCAGCCTTCGGAGGCAACATTATGGCTTCCATCTTGAGCCCATATACTCGCCCCCAAATGGCTACCGTCCGACCCAATGTGTTCAAAGCCCCCGAACCCAACACGTCCCGGAAGGGCGAAACCAAGAACGTGGATATCAAGGTTAACAAGGCTGCGGTACGCACTAAAATCGTGGACACTATTGTGGAAATGGAGGAAGGCGAACTCAAAGTTGACGAAGCCGAAATGGTGGTCACCTGCGGACGTGGTATCAAAGACCCCCAGAATATCGATATTGTCGCTGAGCTAGCGGACGAACTCAACGCCGCCCTTGGTGGCTCCCGTCCCATTGTCGACCAAGGATGGATGAAGCACCATCAGCAGGTTGGCCAATCTGGCCGAACCATCGCTCCAAAACTCTATATCGCTTGTGGGATCAGTGGTGCCATCCAACACCTCGTTGGCATGCGTACCAGCGACACCATCGTCGCCATCAACAGCGACCCCGACGCCCCCATCTTCACTGTTGCCGACTACGGGATTATTGGCGATCTATTCAAAATCGTTCCTGCCATTGTTAAGGAAATCAAACGGGTTAAAGCACAGAAGTAATTCCAATGGATAGGGCCTCTCATCTATATCTATTAGAAACTGAAAGGGATAACTTGTCACAGGGGTTTCGGAACGGTTGATTATCAGGGTAGGTTACGCTTGGAGTGGTTTTTGGGCAATGAGTCCACCGAGGATGGCGAGGAAACCGGGGAGCCAGCTGGTCAAGAGAAGGCCTAGCCAGAGTTGTGGCCAGGTCAAGCCGAATAGGGAATAGGCTAGGTAAGCGGGAACAATGCCTCCGATGATGAGGGCGAACATGCCGATGATAATCAGCCAAATCCTAAACCGACCAGGACTGCTGGCGAAGACGAAGAACAGAATCATGAAGATGAAACCGGTAATTGCGCTAACGAACGTTGAGACCATCGTCATGACAGCAAGATCTCGAAGGGGGTCGCCAGGAGCGAAAATTGCTGCAAGGAGAACGAGAATGAAGATAATGAAGCCAAAGAAGCCATTAGTCACTAGGTAGACGAGTTGGAGAACTGCACCTAGAATGACAAGAATTCTGGCTATAGAGTTTCTTTCCACACGAATCACCTCCCAAAGCCGTGGATTACAACTGAATATCGAGTTGAGGGGGTATTAAAATTACAGGGATAGAGCCCTAGACGGCATCTAGTTCATCGTTGAGCAAGCGTGATAAGGTTACGACTCTCCAAAGCTGAACACGGCTGCCTTGAATAAGAACTAAACAACTCAACACGATTGAAACCAAGCTTGTGGAGTTGCCCTTCCATTATGTGCTGAGAGAGTTGAAGCACCTGCTGCGCATGAGTTTGAGTTACCCAGGTCTTTCCACGCTTGACGAATCCTGTGAAAACAAGGTGTGCAATCGAGGAACTGGTTAGTGGTTCAAAGAAACGGACAAAGACTACTTCGTCTCCACTAAGAGTCTTGCCGGATTTTAGGGGAAAGAAGCGAAACTGGGAGTGTCGGATTTCCTCGAAGTTAAGGGTTTGTGAAATGAAGTACCCACTCTTCGAAAGCAGCCTGTGCATGCCTTTAAGGGTCTTTTGCAGAGATTCAAGAGATGGAAGTAGTGCTAATGAATTACCAAGACACAAAATTAAATCAAAAGGACCTTTTACCGTAGTATTTGCCTTCTCCATGTTAGCCACATAGAATCGGACCTGGACATTATTTTCTTGGGCACAGACTTGTGCCGCAGAAATCATTTGGGAACTAAGATCGAGGCCAATAACCTCGTGACCCTCTTTTGCCAAGGCCACGGCGTGACGTCCGCTTCCACAGGCTAGGTCAAGAATGCGCGCTACTTTCTTATTATGAATCAAGTTTCTGAGTAGGGGAAGCTCTCGTTGAAGTCGTTGTGCCCAGTTAATAGATTGGTCATAAATCAGGGCCAACTCGTCAAAAGCTGTCATGGGTATCATCTAGTCGCTTGATGGTTAGAATTACTCCAAAAGGCTTTGGAGTCGAATGGAACGCGGTTAAACGTGCGTCTGGTAAACGGGCAAACAGCAATGCAGGTTGAGCAGTCACCTCCATTATCACACCAGAACTCATAACATCGTTCGGAGTTAACCGGCCATTTCAAAACTCCAGGACTATTCGACTTACATGTGGGCGTGAAAGTAGGCTCATCCGTGTTGGAGATGGCGTCAACTTCGCAGGCTTCGGCACACAGTTTGCACCCGCGGCAAAATTCTGTGACACCAAAGTCGATGGGCTTGTCGACTTGGAGGGGCATGTTGGTGAAGATTTTACACAAGCGAACCCGGGACCCAAATTCGGGGGTAATAAGGAGCCCGTGACGTCCTAGTTGTCCAAGCCCAGCATCGATAGCTAGGGGAACACTTAGGCCTGTGTCATTGGCACATTGAATCGCATCATAACCTAAGTTCCGAATGAACTCGCCAAGGAGCGCGAGAACGAAACCCATGCGCGAATACCCAACACCCGTTGCAGCAGCAGCAGGGATGGCAGGGGAAGTAGCGATACCTTCAGGTTCCATTTCGATAGCCATTACAATAGCCGTATTGCAGTATTCGGGGATATCGACGGTCGAATAGATCCAATTAGAGTTAACCGAGCATATGCCAGTCACCGAAGCACCAAAGAGCTTAGCCGCTCGCTTAACATAAGAACTCATCTTAGCCGGAGCTTCAGCCTCGAAGGGGATTTGAGCAAGATCATAGTCAAATTCTGCTATTGGTTTACGGAATTTGGGTATACGGGAGTGAGCAAAGGTGCCTTTGTAAGTGTCATGGAGAGTCCAAGCTGCTTCTTCGAGGGCAAAATCAATGTGCGTATATCCAGGTTTCGGGTTCCGAATATAGTCGGGGATCCGTTCATCGATCATCCGCTGATGGCCTGGCCAGTGAGGGTCTGAATGGACACGATTGAAAAGTCGCCGTATTTGTAGTCGAGTTAGTGCCATAGTTTTTGCCACCTTAAGCGTTATTTGCCCATTGAGCCTTTTGAAGGTTCACTAATGACAACACGCCACTTTAACAATTTCCGCGAATCGATATACTTCGGTAAAGGTATTATAGAAGGGAGTTGGGGCGACCCGTATAACATCGGGTTCTCGCCAATCACAATATATTCCGGCTTTTGTGAGATGTTCAAAGAGGGCGTTCCCTTTTTGATGCGTTTGGATTGAGAGTTGACAACCCCGTTGATCAGGGTCACGGGGTGTGAGAATGGTGAATTGATCAGTTCCAATCTGGTCGAGAAGAAATTCTAAGTAACCTGTAAGCTGGAGAGATTTTTCGCGGAGCCGTTGTGGAGTCACTTGATCAAACATTTTCAAGGAGGCATCAAGTGGAGCAAGCAGAAGGGGGGAGAAGCCGCTGATTTGCCAACCCGCAGCTCCAATACTTGCATCAATTTCAGGTTCCATAAGGAAGCGGCTTTGAAGTTTATTACCCCACCATCCTTCAAATCGTGGACGGCCCTGTTCAGAAAAATGGGTTTCGTGTACAAAGCAACCACCAGGACCCCCTGGACCCCCATTCAAATACTTGTAAGTGCACCAGACCGCAAAATCCACTTTCCAATCATGTAATTTTAATGGAATATTTCCTACGGCGTGCGCCAAATCATATCCAACGATGACCCCATGCTCATGGGCCAAATTAGCAATTTCTTTCAATTTGAAGGCTTGTCCAGAATAATAGTTAACACCACCTAAGAGAATGAGCGCCACAGAATCCCCTGTTTCCTCAAAGAGTGCCTTGAAATCACCAAGGGTAATAGTGGTTCCCCTCTCAGGAGTTGCCTTTACCAAAGCATTAGCTGGGTCGATGTGATGGAAACGCATTTGGGATTTGATGGCATACTCATCGCTAGGGAAGGTTTTCTCTTCAATGATGACTTTATAACGGTTTTTTGTCGGTTGATAAAAAGAGACCAGCATTAAATGAAGATTAACAGAGAGGGCATTCATCAAGACAACTTCAGATGTTTTTGCCCCAACAATTTTAGCCATGCTTGATTGAAGAGAATCTCCATAGGTAATCCAGGGAGCATCAGCTTTGGTGTAGGCTTCAACACCCCACGTCTCCCAATCTTTCAGAATTTTTTCAAGGTGCGCCCGTGTTGTTTTTGGTTGTAATCCTAAAGAATTTCCTAAGAAATAGGTGGCAGGCTTACCTTTGACATCTTTAGGGAGATGAAAGTCATTTCGGTAGTTGGAAAGGGGATCCTTGGCATCCATCTTCGATGAAAAGGTTTTACTCACTTCGAATTGTGTCATATTCTGTCCTCACTCAGCTTTTCTGGAGAAGAATGTGAATTCTTGCAGTTTGAAGAAGTTGGTAAACTTAAGATTATCACATTGAAGGGAGTATGAAGCACAATCCTTTGTTATAGAACTTTGGTTTAGAAAATCGTTCAGAAGAAGAAGGTATCTTTGTCCTCGTCATCGGGTTCTTTGGGTTCTTCTAATTCCTCTTCCTGTTCAGTTGTTGTTTCTGGTGGTTCTTCAGTAGAAGTTGGTTCCTCAAAGATTATCGGTTCTAATGGCGTTCTAGGTTCGTCTTCAGAAGCGTCTGGTTCGGGTTCGGTGACTGGCTCAGCCTCAGGAGCTTCTTCGGGCTCGGGAACCGGTGGAACAGGTGGGGGTGTCGTTTCGAGTTCGCCAGGTTCTTCTTCAACTTCGGTTGAAATCTCCTCTTCCTCCTCTTCCTCTTCCTCCTCTTCCTCTTCCTCCTCTTCCTCTTCCTCCTCTTCCTCTTCCTCCTGATAAAGCAGAGGAGCAAAATCAACGCCACGCATTTTCTCAATTTGGCAACCGATTTGCCAGCCTTCTTCGTCATAGATTTTGTAGAGAGCGATGACTCCATCGGCAATATGCTCAAGCAGGCGAAGGTCCTCCTCGTCGTGAGCCTCACGGGCGAGAGTGTAAAGGAGAATATTCCCATGAGCCTTTTGCTCACTTATTTGATGATGCACGTAGTTGATGGCATCATCCAGTTCACGGGCATAATGCAGGATAGAGGTGAGAGAATCAACCACACCACGCAAATTACCCTTGGGCTTCGTTGTCAAGACCGCCTTACGGATCGTATCATGAACGTGCCGTGAATTACCCAGGTCATGTACCGAGAACTCGCTTTCAGGTTTAAACTCACCCCATCCAAATGCATCGGTAAACGCATCAATGCCAACGAGCTGTTTGGATTTCAGAGCCTTGTCTACATCGATACCTTTGTTGCGAAGTTGGTCGTAGGGAATTCGGAGTGGATATTCCGAACAGAAAAGATAGGCAAGTTCGCCTTTGTTCAACCCAGTGGCCAGGAAGGTTGTAATGAAAGCATCAGGGCGGGTGCCAGTATCAACTTCTAGCAAGATCACGTATCCTCGTGGGATTCCGCCGCCTAGCGCGTCGTCGAGTTCGGGAATACCAAGAGGTATTTTGTCTGACATGTTTTCCACTCAATTGCCCGAAGACAATTCACTATGAAAAACATTATGGTTAATCCGCTAAAGCCCTTCCACAAATAAGTTTAATTAAACGACCTTCCCTAGGCAGAATGAAGCATATGTGTATGCTGGAGGCTACAGAAAGTATGTCTAAGCAGCAATTAACATGTCCTTTATGTGGAAATACTGAATTTAAGAAAGAAGAAGGCCGAATGGACAGCCGCTGGGGCGTCACTAGCCACAAGATTACTCTCATGATTTGTACTCATTGTCGATTCATTATGCAGTTTTCGAAAGGTCGGTCTATCTTCGACTTTGACTAAGAATAATCCCGCGTGTAATGCTCGGGATCTTCGACAACGTTATAGCGATTGCCATCGAGGTCTTCAAATCCAGCCATATAGCCACCCCAAGGCATTTCCTGGGGGAGCATATGGAAATGAACTCCACGCTCCTTCATCTTCCTGTAAAACGCATCGAGGTCATGGACTTCGAAGGTGATGCCTGTATCACGTCCGATCTGGTTGAGCTGCCACTCATACCTGATGGGATCCGCATCAGGGTTAGGTTCAACGAGGGCGATTTTTGCCCGTTCATCCGGGGGTCCAAGTTCCACCCACCCAAACCGTGGTGCATCCAAAATCACTGGAAATTCTAAGATGTCTTGGAAAAATTCTATCGCTGATTCTTGGTTGGACACGAAGACTCGAACGGTCCAAACCCGATATATCGCATCTTTAGTTCCTTTTTTGGTTGTCATAAAGGGTCACTGCAGGTGCTTTAACTCTTAGGTGACATAACTTTTACTCTATTGTATAGTCAGAGGAAATAAAACCCTGAACGCATTCGAATACACAAAGGCTTTAATAGTCTAAAACCGGATTGCCGCTATCAACCTTCGAATGTGAGGAGGAAACAACATGGACTTTGAATTTTCCCAAGAAGAAGAAATGTTCCGACAAACCGTTCGGGACTTTGCCCAAAAAGAAATCCGCCCCCACACACGGGAAATGGATGAAACGGGCAAACTACCCAAGGGACTTGTCAAGAAGATGGCCGACCTTGGCCTCCTGGGTATCACAATCCCAGAAAAATACGGTGGACCCGGCGGCAATTTCATGCTTGCCTGCATTGCAGCAGAGGAACTTGCACGCGCGGATCTAAGTATCGCAATTCCAGTCTTCTATCTTGTCGAAGCTAGCTGGGCGTGGGTTTTTGCCCGACACGGCACAGAGGAAGCCAAACAAGAAATCCTTCCCAAAGTCGCCAAAGGTGAATACTTCTTTGGTATAGCTACCACCGAACCCGGTGGAGGTAGCGATATTGTTGGTGCAACAAAGACAACAATTGCTGAGAAAGGCGACAAATATGTGGTGAATGGAGAAAAAGTCTACATCAGCGGCGTCCGCGAATCAACCACCGAAATGAAAGGCCGCTACTTCACCACGGCCTACTTAGATAAGAAAGCTTCACCCAAGCATCATGGAATCGCTGCATTCATCCTACCGGTAGAAAAAGACACCCCTGGTTTGACTCCAACCCTCTTTGAAGACTGGGGTCGGATGGGTATTAGCACCGGTGGCTTTGCCATGGACAACGTGGAAATCCCCAAGCACTGGTTAATCGGTGATCCCAAAAAAGGGTTCGTCTACTCCATGGAAGGCTTCTCCGCGGCTCGAGTTATCATCGGCGCCACTTGCATCGGATGTGCCCTCGAGGGGCTCGAAATCGGCATGAACTACATCCGCCAACGCAAAGCTTTCGGCAAAGAGCTCGGTAAATACGAAGGTATCAGCTTCCCCCTTGCTGAATGGTACAGCAAACTCATGGGCGACCGGCTGGTCATGTACAAGGCTGCATGGCTTATGGACCAAGTCTATGCCGGCAACACCAAATATAACCACTTCGACGTCGCTCTTTGGACCGCCATGGCTAAACTCCGCGCTCCTATCGACGCCTTCGGCATCCTAAACGAAGTCGCTGATTGGCACGGGGCTTTTGCATACACAAAAGATAGTGAATTGGATCTCGGGATCCGGGGTGTGCGGTCGTATAGTATCGGTGCTGAGGGCGGCATGAATATCATGCGGCTGATTATTGGTCGTGAGCTACTCGGTAAAGAGTTTGTTCCCTACGATCGTCCGAAATAGGATTCAGTGAGTGCAGTTTCTGCACTCCATACCTTTTTTTCTTGTACGTGTTACGTTAGACTCTATTCAGGGCTTTGGGAAGAGTTTCAAGAGATAGTACCCTTGGAATGTAGACCATAATACGAGACCATATACCGCGACCTTTTGCATTGCTGCACTACTGATAATGGGAACGCTGGCAACGATGCCAACGAAGTAGACAAAGGCGAGTGTGTCAAATAAGTACTACAATGATGTCTAAGTAGTTAGTTCTAGCTGGTATATTAAAGACTTATAAGCCCAAATGTCAATGGGGGGATGGAGGTCGGTTTCTCATGGGATTACCCACAGGTACTTTAGACCCATGGAATTACTATGAGTTTTGGATGTTCGTAGCAATTGCAGTATTCATATTCATCTGGATAATCCTCAAACTAATCGAAATGTATCGAACAAAGACTTGGACGAAATTCCAAACATAGTTTAAAAATCCCTTGAAAGATTAGTAAGGGTATCAGGTAAATAAGAGTGAATATTGCGTCTTGCGTTTAATTTTTTCGAGTTTATCAGTTAGAAACTATGTTTATCTTGATGGTTTAGTTCCTCAGTTTCCAAAGAGGATTGCCGCGATAATTAGGATAATCATCATGATGATTATCAGTATGAAAAGTAGAATATCGCATCTACATGTTCGAGGGCAGATATTTCCTTGAGGAGTCCAGCTTTGACCAGGCGAATCTTGCTGCCAATTTACTGGAGGAGACTGGGAGTTTAAAAGATCGTTTGCTGCATCCCATATGCTCACCATCCCCATTCCAACCTGTGGGCTCCAAGAGTGAGGTCTTCCCTGTTGTTGAGCGACTTGTTGTTCACAAAGTGGACTGGCAGTGTTCCTCAGTAAGGCTCTTGCCGCATCTTGTTCAAGAGGGATATCATGATTTATGGCTGTACATTTGAGTAACCCTAGTACGCCTCCCATTACAGCCCCTGCAGTTGAAGTTCCCTCATCGGAGGGTTTAGAACCTTCTCCTTTGAAGTTACTTGGAGCACATAAGTCAGGCTTCTCACGATTTAGATCAGATTCTAGAGTACCTCTCACATCCTGAAACCGTGTGCGACCTTGGCTAGAAAGACCAATCCATTTAGAGGTGGTTCTCCCATCATCAAGTGTTGCAGCACCCACAGAGATAACACGAGGATGTGCATTTGCCCCCCAGATGCTCTTATCAGGCCCGACACACCCTGCAGCCCCGGGAGGAATCGCAGGATCATTGCAAACATAGCAATCGGTAGATTTGCAGTCAGGCTGGTTGGTGAGTTGCCCGCAATTGCCAGCAGAAAAGCATACAAGAATGCCAGCTTCAATTAGCTCTACTATGGTCTCAGTGAAGAGATGATCAGGCTTTACAGCATATTCAGGATCTAGACAATAACGAGCCATTCCAGAGCAGAAAGTCAGGACATGTGGTTTTTGTCCATCCGGGAGAGAAAGAATCCATTCTTTTACTCCAACCAGTTCAGACGCTGTTAGACCTCGCCTACCAGTATCGCTATCCATAGTTTGACCAACGGCAATATCGAGTATCTTGGCATCTGGACAGATTTTTAGAGCATCAAAGGCTGTTTTTGTCCCATGATTATCTGGAAAGTAAGGGTGCCCTGGAGGTAAGAAACCCGGAAAATCCTGAGGATTTGGAGGCCATCCAAGAACATGTATGTAGTCATTTAAATCAGTGGGATCGTGGGCAGGTGCACCAGTTTTTCGAACCATTCGGTCGCCAATCCTACAGTTTTTGACACCAGTATCAGCAACACCGATGATGATATTTCCCGTTTCCACTCGTTGGCCAGATCTTGTTTGAAAGAGCTTTCCTGTCACTCCCTGTTGCCAGAGTCGTTCTGCCCCGATTTGGCTCGCCGCCATTTCGACGGTGCCAACAGCGCCTTGTGCAGTATGACATACAGACCCACATGCACCCGTGATTTGATTGCATGGATTTGAATGAGGTAATAAAACAGGATCTGACCAGACTCTATGAGCTCCATGCTGGCTGAGTTTTCCATAATCAGTTTCTCTAATGATTCCACGGATGATGATTCGTCTAGGTGCCCTGGGGCGTTTGGGAGCGAGAACAGGTTTATACCCTTTATCTCGTTCAAACTGAATGTTTGCCTTCTTAATTTTGTCTATAAATCTGTCTACTGTTTTCTCCCAATCTGACGGTGTGGATCCTGAAGCTATTTGCAATTCAATCATGATGCGTTTTTTCTTCCTTAATTTTAACCTAAGAAGAAACCGCGTGAAATAGCGTGGAAGACGTAATCTGACCATCTCAAGTAGCCCTCCAATATTCAGGTTTGTAGTCTATGTTGAATATAAAATAGTGTGTTGTTAAGCGTATGTCAAATTATTTAACTAACCGATATGGTAACAGTGATTGAGGATCTCTTCAAACTGATGGTTGATCTGGATATGTGTTCTTATGGCAAGATACCGCTTCTTTCTAATACGAGATTGTCTTAGGTTCACGCAAGCAATAATGAATTATCATAATGTGGCTGATTTAGAGTTCATATTTTTATGCTACTGTTAGTATATGAGCTGTGGATTTAGACCAAGGAATGCCGTATAAGTGGTGCGGCAATGGTTTCACACTTCCTAAAACCTCAAAGACCATCTAATTAAGATAGGGTCCTAAACATGGACGAGATTGACAAGCAGCTCATATTCGAACTTCTCGTTGATTATCGGGCTTCTTATCAATCCATGGCGAAGAAACTTGAGTTATCTGTGAATGCTGTGAAGAAACGGTTTGAACGGTTGAAAAGTGTAGGCATCATTCGAGGCGGGATTTTAGTTCCTGTTCCAAGAATGCTAGGGAGTGAGGAGTGGGTTGCGATATTACGCATGAAGGGAACAAGTACTTCGGGCGAGCAACTAATTAGCGTTGGAGTGCACCCATTGGTTCGGGCGGGGAGTATTTTGACCGATGGAAGCATCCTATGCTTTGGAATCGTTGGAGGTGCCAAGGACCTTCAGGAGATTGGGAGTTATTTGCGTCAGGTCCCTGGAGTAGAAACTGTAGAATTTCACACTATTTTGAATGATCCAGGAAAGATGTGTGAGTTGACCATGGCTGATTTGAAAGTCCTTCGTTGTTTACGCCAAAAGCCACGAATGCCAATCAGTGAAATCGCTCAACAGACAGGGTTGACACCGCGCCGCATCCGGAAAATACTTGTAAATTTACTTGGGGAAAACGGTTCTGAGATAACTTTTTATTTAAATTGGGAGCCGCGAGGTGTGTCGCATCCCAATGAGGTGTGTTTTCGTCTGATGGTTTGGTGGAATTTAAACGCCGGCGGATATACAGCATTCATTATTAGGGTTAGGCATGCAGAAGGTG
>SMTZ1_10005379_pt1 | contig 18435 bp, 16 predicted proteins | sample DeeMarSWOR136_30_FD_25667 | JGI IMG/M metagenome (IMG submission 25667)
TCCGGCGTGCGTTATATCCGGCTCTGTTTCACCGACATCCTCGGCAATATCAAGGGGATGACCCTGACCCGACCGGAGATCGAGCAGGTGCTCGAAGAAGGGCAGGGGTTTGACGGATCGTCGATCGAAGGTTTCGCCCGCATCGATGAGTCCGACCTGATGGCCATGCCTGACCCGGTCACGTTCCGCATCATCCCGTGGGAAGTCTCCGGCGAGAAAGTCGCCATGCTCTTCTGTGACATTCAGAATCCCGACGGCACCCCGTACGCGGGCGACCCGCGCCATGTCCTCAAGCGGATGCTTCAAAAAGTACAGGATAAGGGGTGGACCTTCTATGTCGGGCCGGAAATCGAGTACTTTTATTTCGCGAGCAATCAGGGTGCTGAGGTACTCGACCAGTCCGGCTATTTTGATTACGGCACCATGGATGCCGGCACCCAGATGCGCAAGAAGACCGTCGCCGCGCTCGAGATGATGGATATCGCGGTGGAGTGCTCGCACCATGAGGTGGCGCCGTCGCAGCATGAGATCGATCTGAAGTATCAGGACGCGCTGGTCATGGCTGATTTCGCCCAGGTCTACCGGTTCATCGTCAAAGAGGTCGCCATGGAGAACGACTATTACGCGACCTTCATGCCGAAACCGATGTTCGAGCATAACGGCTCCGGGATGCACTGCCACATGTCGCTCTTCAACGGCGGCAAGAATCTCTTTTTCGACCCCAAGGCCGAATACAACCTGTCCGCCCTGGCGCGTCAGTTCACCGAAGGACTCCTGACCCACATCGGTGAGATTACCCTCTGCCTCAACCAGTGGGTTAATTCTTACAAGCGGCTGGTGGAAGGTTACGAGGCGCCCTGCTATATCAGTTGGGGTCGCCGCAACCGGTCGTCGCTCATTCGGGTCCCGGCTTATCGTCAGGGTAAGGAAGGAGCCACCCGGATAGAGATTCGCTCGCCTGACCCCGGTGCCAATCCCTACCTGGCGTTCGCCTGCATGCTCGCGGCCGGGTTGAAGGGAGTCGAAGGCAAATACAAGCTGCGCCCGGCGATGGAGCGGAACATCTTCCACATGACTGACGAGCAGAAAGACCATAATGGTATCAAACATCTGCCCAACTCGTTGGAAAATGCCATCCGCGCCGCGACGAAATCAGACCTGATGAAGGAAACGCTGGGCGACCATGTCTTCGAGAAACTGATCCAGAACAAGTGGATCGAATGGGATCGCTACCGGGTGCACGTGAGCAAGTACGAGATCGAAAAGTACTTGCCGTGGCTGTAGGATGTCAGCGTCCCGGAACAGGTGTTTGAGAGAACCCTCCCTGAGGAGGGCTCTCTTTTTTCTCACCGTTTATTCAAGGCTGAACGCGATGTAGAATCCGCCGCCGCCGCGATTTACCCGCAGCAATGCCGTCTCGCCCGAACGTACGTCCTTCACCGCGTTCAGGAACTCTTCCCGCGTTTCCACTGACCGGCGGTAGACCCCGCGTATCAGATCGCCCTCGCGCAAGCCGGCCGCTGCCGCAGCGCCCGTGGGGTCAATCGAGGTCACGACCACGCCGGTCAACCGGCCGCTAATGTCGTACTTCCCGGCTAACTGTTCGGTGACGGTCGCCACCGTGAAGCCAAGCCTGTCCTCGATATCCTGGCTGCCCGCGACCGCACCTTCCTCTCCGGGACGCTCGCCGAGCTTGACTTCGATATCCAGCTTATTGTCGCCGCGCAGGATTCCAAACTTCACCCGTGTGTCGGGCGGGGTCGCCACGATCCGGTTCCGCAACTCGGTGGAGTTGTTGACGGTGCGCCCGTCCATGGAGATGATCACGTCGCCCGCCTCGAGTCCGGCCTTCTCGGCCGGGCCGTCACTCTCCACCTGGCCAATCAACGCTCCCCGGGTTTCTTCGAGCCCGAAGGCCTGGGCAATATTCTCGGTCAGGTCCTGAATAGACACGCCCAGGTATCCTCGTACCACTCGGCCCTCGTTGACCAGCGATTCCATCACTCGCACGGCCATGTTTGAGGGTACCGCCAGTCCTATCCCCTGAAACCCGCCGGTGTTGCTGAGAATGGCGGTATTGAGGCCGACCAGGCGGCCGTCCAGGTTGACCAGCGGCCCGCCCGAATTGCCTCGGTTAATAGCCGCATCGGTCTGGATGAAATCCTCGTAGTCGGCCAGGCCGACATTGGAACGCCCCTTGGCGCTGACGATCCCCTGGGTGACCGTATAGGCGAGGTTTTCGCTCAGCGGGCTGCCGACGGCCAGAACGATTTCACCCACCTGAAGCGAGTCGCTGTCGCCGATCTCGATAAAAGGCTGATTCGCAGCGTCAATCTGGAGCACGGCCACGTCGGTCTGCGGGTCGGCCCCCAGCAGCCTGGCGGTGTAGCGTTCGCCATTGTAGGTTCTGACGAAGATGCTGTCGACGTTCTCAATCACGTGATTGTTGGTCAGGATGCGTCCGTCGGCGCTGACAAACACGCCCGAACCGAGTCCCTGCTGACGGAATTCCCGCTCCTGGGGTTGACGGCGGCCTCTCGGGCCGAAAAACATGTCCCAGAACGGGTCGCCCCCGAAGGGGGAGCCGAACGGCGAGCCCATCCGGGCCCGCAGCACTTTCTCGGTCGAGACGGTTACCACGGCCGGCTTGACCCGGGCGGAAATGTCAACAAAGGCCTGGCTCAGGTCGCGAAGGGACGTCAGCGGCCGGTCCTGCGCCGGCAGCGGCACCGACGACCTGCCGGTCACCTGCGCACCCAGCTGGAAAGCCAGCACGCTGACGGTGATCGTCAGGCCCAGCACCAGCACAAGTCTGTTGTATCGTCTGCTGTTACTCCTCATAACATAGACCTCCTTTTCTTCAACCAAGTACACGCGCGGGGGCTCGCGGGTTCCAGACGATTCTGCGAAGGCCTGTAGGTCAGGTTGCTTGTCGACCAGACGTCTTTTTGTAGGTCAGGTTGCTTGCCAACCTGACACTCTTCTGCTTCTTTTCCTCGAATGTGATTTACAGCTTGTCAACCTGACACCTTTCCGCGGTAGGTCAGGTTGCTTGCCAACCTGACGACTGCAACTTGGCGAACTCCGTCTATCTGATACGGTCCATGTTAACCAGGCCGATTTCAACCGCCACGTCGATTACATACATTTCAATCCGGTGAAGCATGCGCTGGCGGATGATCCGAAGCAGCGGAGGTGGTCGTCGATCCACCGATGGGCGGCGGAGGGCTGGTATCAACCGGATTGGGGATGCGTAGAGCGGGAACAGGGGAGTGATTTTGGCGAGTAGGTGCGCGGCCGGATGTCAGGTTGACAAGCAACCTGACGTACGCTGAGATCAGATGTCAGGTTGACAAGCAACCTGACCTACAGTTTATATCCCCCCATGCCGTATGCCGACCTTGGTCAGTTCCGGATGTACTACGAGGGCGCCGGTGAGGGAGAGGCGCTCGTCTTTCTCCACGGCTTCACCCTCGACCGACGCATGTGGCGGCCGCAGGTTGAGTACTTCCGGGACAGCTACCACGTCATCACGCCCGACGCCCGGGGCCACGGGCTGTCCGACGCTCCTCTGACCGGTTACTCCCGCGCCCACCGGGTGCAAGACCTGGCCGCTCTGGTCGATAACCTGAATATAGAGTCGTTCCACCTGGCAGGGCTGTCGATGGGAGGTTCGACCGCGATCGGCTACGCGCTGGAGCACCAGGAGCGCCTGAAGTCACTCACCCTGGTGTCGACCGGGGCCGCCGGGTACAGCGTGGGGAAGAAGATCTCCTATCTGCACCGCTTAGCCAAAGAAAAGGGCGCGGCCGTGGCCCTGGAGGAATGGAAAAGCTGGAGCCTCGGCTGGTACCGGGACGACCAGAAAGAATTGAGGGAGTTCCTCAACACGATGATGTCCGAATTCTCAGCCGCCACCTGGCGTGACCCGAAGCGGGGCAAATACCCGCGCGAGGATGACCTCAGCCGGGTGCGTGGCATCACAGTGCCGACCGCGATCTTTGCCGGCGCCCGGGACAAAGTCTTTGTCACGCTCGCTGAACGACTCCACGACCTCATTCCGAACAGCCGGCTCATCGTATATGAGAATGCGGGACACATGCTAAACCTCGAACAGTCAATGAGATTTAATACCGACCTTGAAGTGTTACTTGAAGGGACAGCCGGGTGAATTATTTCGAGGTCAAGGATCGTCTGGACTGCCTGCTAACCTTCCGGTCCATGTACCGGGAGTATATGGACTTCACGAATCGTGCTTCCAACGTCCCGGCCCAGATGGTTCGTCGCAAGATGGAACCGCTGGTGCCGATGACGGTCGACTCGCTCACGAGAGTAGGCCTGGGCGCGCTGATCACCCATGATGCTCCCGTCAAAGGGGGCCGTAAGATTCGCGTCAATCTGATCAAGGCGATCTTCCGGGACGCGGTCATCAAACGCTTCTCCCTGACCGACCAGGAACCATTGGAAATACTGGATCAGGGTGTTCTGGAATACCGGAAACTCCTCTGGGTCCAGAAGCTCCAACTGTTCAATCCATTTTTCTGGCTCTACCAGGTCGGGCTGTTTCTGGCCCGTCTGCCTATCTTAGTATTCCGGTCGGCCGGCTACGATACATCACAGGTCGAGCGAATGGTGGGTGTCAGAGCCTATCTGGTCCTGTTTCAGATTCTCTTCTTCTACCTGATAGCCGATGCCGTCGGCCTGATCAACTGGTTGAGATTCGACATCATAGCTCTTTAGTAATCAACATCTTCGGCCCAAATCCCACGCGCTCAAGAAAAGGGGTTGGCGCGGTCGCACGGCTGTGGCATATTAACGGTCTTGTTCACTGGAGATTGCTGAGATCAGGAATGACCGAAACGAAAGCCCGGCTGGCCGTATTCATTTCAGGGGGCGGGACCGGCCTGCAGTCCATAATCGATACCTCTAAACGTGGTGAACTGGCCGCCGATGTCGTCTGGGTCGTGTCCAGCAGCAGCACGGCCTTCGGTCTGGAGCGGGCTGCGAAAGCGGGCATCGAGACGTTCGTTTTCCGCGCTAAGAAATATCTTTCGCCGGAGGAAGCAACTCAAGATATCCTCAGAAAGCTCAGCGAGCGTCGGATCGACTACATCGCTCTGGCAGGTTACCTGAAGTTGCTCCCTGCGGAAATCGTCCGGGCCTACCCCAGGCGGATTCTCAACATCCATCCGGGCCCGCTCCCCGAGTATGGCGGACCGGGGATGTACGGCCATTTTGTTCACGAAGCCGTGCTCGCCGCTCGAGAGAAAGAGTCCGGCCCGACGGTACATCTGGTCGACGAGATTTACGACCACGGTCGCATCCTGGAGCATGTGAAGGTACCGGTGCTGGAAAACGACACGCCGGAGACGCTGGCGGCGCGTGTGCTCGTGGAAGAACACAGACTATATCCTCGTGTTATAGATAACCTCATCAAAGGAAAGTACGAATTCGACGATGACTGATGTAGTCCTGACCACCGATATCAAAGAATATCCGCTGATGCGTCGCGGCAAGGTGCGCGACATCTACGACCTGGGAGACTCGCTGCTGTTTATTGCGTCCGACCGGATTTCGGCCTTTGATGTCGTCATGCCGAACGGTATCCCCGGCAAGGGGAGAGTGCTCACCCAGATGTCGCTTTTCTGGTTCGATTTTCTCAAGGGTATTGTCGACAATCATCTGGTGACGGCCGGGGTCGACGAGTACCCGGAACCCCTGCGTAAGTATCGTAGCGTTCTGGATGGCCGCTCCATGATCGTGACCAAGGCGGAACGCGTCGATATCGAATGCATCGTGCGCGGGTATATCTCCGGTTCGATGTGGAAAGAACTTAAGGCGGCCCGCCAAAACGGCTCAAACGTCGTCCACGGGTTTGACTTTCCACCCGACCTGAAGGAATCCGAAAAACTGCCCGAATCGCTTTTTACTCCGTCGTCGAAGAACGACGAAGGTCACGACGAGAATATCAGTTTCGAGGCAATGGTTGATCAGGTGGGTCGCGAGACGGCCGAACTATGCCGCGACAAATCGGTCGCCGTGTACGAAGCGGCCGCTGATTACGCCTTGACCAAAGGCATTATCATCGCCGATACCAAGTTCGAGTTTGGGTTCAAAGACGGCCGCTTTATACTTATTGATGAAGTCCTGTCGCCGGATTCCAGCCGCTTCTGGCCGGTCGACAAGTACCGGCCCGGCCGCGCGCAGCCGTCGTTCGACAAACAACCGATCCGCGACTATCTGGACGGCCTGGACTGGAACAAGAAACCGCCCGCGCCGAAGCTGCCGGATGAAGTCATCGAGGCCTCGGCCAATCGTTATCGCGAAGCCCAGAGACTGTTGACAGGAAAGGGATGATATGTCCGATCAGGGGAAAATAAAACGCGCCCTCATCTCGGTTTCGGACAAGACCGGTCTGGTCGATCTGGCCCTCGAACTGGAGAAGTTCGGCATCGAGATTGTCTCCACGGGCGGTACGATGAAGAAACTCCGCGACGCCGGTGTCCATGCCGTGTCGATAACGTCGTTCACCGGCAGCCCCGAGGTGATGGACGGCCGGGTGAAGACGCTGCATCCCAAGGTCCACGGAGCCCTGCTTTATCGGCGCGACAACCCGAAGGACTGTGAGGAACTGGCGCTGCTCGATTCCAGGTCGATCGATCTGGTCGTGGTCAACCTTTATCCATTTAGGGAAACGGTGGCCCGGCCGGAAGCCCAGGATGAGGAGATCATCGAGAACATAGACATAGGCGGGCCGTCGATGTTGCGTTCGGCCGCCAAGAACCACACTGATGTAACCGTCGTGGTCGACCCGGCTGACTATCCCGCGTTGGTCAGAGAGTTGCATGACCATGACGGATCCACTACTTTCGAATTCCGCCGCGCGTGTGCGGGCAAGGTGTTCGGCCTGACCGCGGAATACGAAGCGGCCATTGCGGCTTATTTCCAGAGCGGCAAGCCGGACGGCAAAAACCTCTTCCCGGCCAACCTGGCGCTCCGGTATCATCACCGGTCCGGTCTTCGCTACGGCGAGAACCCGCACCAGGAGGCAGCACTCTATGCCGACCCCGGTTTCAAGCATCCCAGTCTCCTGAGAGCCGAGGTCGTCTCCGGCAAGGAGCTCTCTTACAACAACTATGGTGATCTCGACGCCTGTCTTGACATGCTTCTGGACTTCGATAAACCGTTTGCCTGTATTCTCAAGCACGCCAATCCGTGCGGTGCGGCGGTCGGACTGACCCTGGCTGAAGCCTACAGAAAAGCGTACGAGAGCGATCCGCTCTCGGCGTTTGGATCTATCATCGGAGTCAACCGGGAAGTCGACAAAGACGCCGCCGAGTTGATACACGAGACTCAGTTCGTGGAGTGCCTTCTGGCTCCCGGTTTTGCCGAGGGCGTTCTGGACAAGCTCAGAAAGAAGAAGGCTCGCCGGATTCTGCTCCTGCCGGAGATGGCCGGAAAGCGTGGGACGGATGAGAAAGTCTATCGCTTCATTCGCGGCGGCCTGTTAGTTCAGACGGCGGACAATCATGTGCTCGATCCCAAAACCTTGAAAGTCGTGACAAAACGGGCGCCTGTTGACAAAGAGCTCCAGGATCTGCTGTTCGGCTGGAAAGTGGTCAAGCATACCAAATCAAACGCCATCGTTCTGGCCAAAGACGGCGCCACGGTCGGAATCGGTATGGGCCAGACCTCGCGTGTCGATTCCGGTTTCATGGCGGTCAAGCGGGCCGGTGACCGGGCGGCCGGAGCGGTGATGGCTTCGGATGCTTTCTTCCCGATGCCGGACGGAGTGGAAGTGGCCACTAATGCCGGTGTGACCGCTATCATCCAGCCCGGCGGCTCAAAAGGTGACGCGCAAGCTATCGCCGCCGCCGACAAAGCCGGCGCGGCCATGGTTTTCACCGGAGTACGCCACTTCAAGCACTAGTCAGACGGGACCGCCGCCGCCGGCTGTTGCTCTGGCCCGTGCTGACAGGGCCACCAACGATTCCTTGTGGACAGGCGGTCTGAATCGGTCGATCTTATAAAAGATGAAGAGGCCAGACCTCGTTTTCGCCCTGGTGCTTGCCGCCTCGTTTTCGGGCTGCTCGAATGATGATAATCCGGCCACCCCGGAGCCTCAGCCGGCCATCAGCGTTCAGGATCAGAGCGTGGTTGAGGGGAATACGGTTTTGTTTCAAGTCAGGCTTGATCGCACGACCGACCATCGGGTGACTTTTGCCTACGCTACCATCGACGGCACCGCCCTGGCCGGCAGCGACTATACCGCCGTGTCCGGCAACGATACTATCCCGACAGGGGAAACCTCGGTTACGATTCTGGTTTCGACGATTGACGACGGCGAGGTCGAATCTTCCGAGTCGTTCTCATTCGTCCTGAGTTCGGTGGCCGGCGCCCAGGTGAGTCGCGGACTGGCCACGGGCACAATCACCGACAACGAGGCTACGATAGTCAGTTTTGCTTCTCAGGTGAGACCACTTCTACAGACCAGTTGTGCCAAATCGGGATTCTGTCATGGCTCACTATCCACTCCGGGCGGAGGGTTGTTCCTCGGTACCACAGTGACTTATGCCACAGTTATTGATGCCACCGGGGATAACACAGGCGGTCTGGTAGTCCAGCCCGGCAATTCCGCCGCCAGCACACTCTATACGAAGACCACGGACTCACCCCCGTTTCCTTCGCAAATGCCTCAGGACGGCCCCCCGTTTCTTAGCCTGGCCCAGCAGAGTCTGATCCGGGATTGGATCGACCAGGGGGCGCAGGACAACTGATTTCGGCGTCCCCGGCAATTTCCTGTCAGCCCGCTCGAATCCCCGGTTATTTCCAGCATGACAACGGGTTAGACGACCGGGCCGGTCTCCCTCAACCGACCGGAAAGCTCTCTTTCGAGGTACGGGGGCAGTTTCAAACTTGCATGATTTGCTCGGATCCCTTATCTTCTGGTCAGCGTATTGGCATGATTAGGAGAGCTCGTGGACTCCCGCATTCTTGAGATTGTCTTCTGCTTGATGGATTATGCCCAGGATTCCGACGACCAGGTGGAGGACATGTCGGAGTACTCCTCCAATCTGAGAAGTCTGGGGTACACGGAGCAGGAAATCTCCACCGCTTATCACTGGATCCTGGGACAGACCGGCCCGTCCGCCGAGAATCTATACAGCGTCATTCCGGCCCGGTCGGGATACAGTCGAGTGCTGACTGAGGCCGAGCGGGCTCGACTGATGCCCGAGGCCCACGGCTTTCTATTAAAGCTCTTCAATCTCGGCATTTTGGATTCCGAGCAGTTCGAGGCGGTTCTGGACCGCCTGACCGTGTCCGGTCAGCGGCTGGTCACTCCCGAGCAGGTCAAGCTGGTGGTCTCGGCCGTCATGTTTTATGAGTACGGCCAGGCTGAACGCGATCTCCTCCGCGAGGTCAGTTCCGACCGGTCGTTCAGTATCAATTAGAAATGTCTCTGAAGGGCAAGAAAGTCCTCATCGGACTTACCGGGGGAATCGCCTGCTACAAAATCCCGTATCTCATCAGAAGCCTGCATAAAGCCGGTGCCGAGACCCGGGTTATCATGACTGAGGCCGCCACCAGGTTCATTACACCGCTCACCCTGGAAACGGTGTCGGGCCACCCGGTGCCGGTTTCGATGTTTCCCGCCAACGAGTTTGTCTCCACCCGGCATATCGATCTGGCCGAATGGCCGGACCTGGTGGTGGTCGCACCGGCTACCGCCAACTTTCTGGGCAAAGCGGCGTCCGGCATCTGTGACGACCTGCTGACGACTATCATCTGTGCGACCCCGCGCCCGGTGATCGTCGTTCCGGCCATGAATCCCGGCATGTGGGAACACGCCCCGACCCAGAAGAATATGAGCTATCTCAAGCAGATCGACTATCGTTTTATCGGCCCGGCTACCGGCGAAATGGCCTGCGACCAATGGGGCGAGGGCCGGATGGTGGAGCCGGACGAAATCTTCAGAGCCGTGGAGACCCACTTCAAGGCGGGCCAAAAAAAAAAGTCCTGACCGGTAAGCGGGTTCTGGTAACCGCCGGACCGTGCCGGGAGCCGATCGACCCTGTCCGCTACATTTCCAACCGATCCTCGGGCAAAATGGGCTTCGCTCTGGCCCAAGCGGCGCGCGATCTGGGCGCCGAGGTTACCCTTGTTACCGGCCCGTCCGCTCTGGCTGACCCAAACCAGGTGAACATGGTGCGGGTGGAAACGACCCGCCAGATGTATAACGCGGTTCGGCGGCGCTTTGCCAAAGTCGACGGTGTGATCATGGCGGCGGCTCCGGCCGACTTTGAGCCCGCCGCGAAAGCCACACGGAAAATAAAAAAAGGGCCGGCGGGGCTGCGTCTTGATCTCAAGCCGACTGTGGATATTCTCGCGGAGTTGGGTGCGCGCAAGAAGAAACAGGTGGTGGTCGGGTTTGCACTCGAAACCGAAAACGGTGTGGATAACGCCCGCAAGAAGCTGAAAGCGAAGAACCTCGACCTGATCGTTCTGAACTCACCGCGCGACCCGGAATCGGCTTTCGACTACGATACCAACCGGGTTACCATCATTCGGCCGGGCCGCCGACCGGAAGCCTGGCCCTTGCTGTCAAAAAATGAGCTTGCTGTCAAACTGCTTGAAATAATCGCCGCCATGTTGTAGTATGTCGCACTCCCGAGAGTTGCGCAGATGAACGACCGGCCGGACAATCTTCTTGAGATGATACGTCGCGCCTTGCAGACGCAGGCGGAGATGGGTATTGGTGAAATCGTGGTCAGGACGAACGGCGTGAGCGGAGCGCGGGATACGGCCCGGCTTCTGGCGAACTGCGAGCGAGTGGTTCCCGTGGCGCAGGCCCTGGCGGCCGAAACCGACCGGCCCGATACGTTCCAGGGTAGTCTGGACATGGATACGGAGCCGCATTACGAAAATCTCCATGCGCATCTGGAGGCCATCTCCGATTGTTCGAAGTGCCCGCTCGGTGCGACGCGTAACAAGTTCGTCTACGGGGTAGGCAATCCCAATGCCGACATCCTGTTCATCGGCGAAGCCCCGGGCGCCGAAGAGGACCGGCTGGGTGAGCCGTTCGTCGGACGGGCCGGGAAGCTGCTTGACCGCATTCTGGCGGCCATGAAGCTGAGCCGCAAGGACGTCTATATCGCCAACATCCTCAAATGTCGCCCCCCGGGCAACCGTGATCCGCTCCCCGAAGAGATGGACAAGTGCTTTCCGCACCTGCGGGAGCAGGTTCGCCTCATCAAGCCGAAACTGATCTGTGCCCTGGGTCGGGTGGCCGCCCAGGCGTTGTTGCGGACCACCGCTTCCCTGGGAACCCTTCGCGGCGGCTGGCACACGTACGAGGGCGTCCCGCTGTTAGTCTCTTATCACCCGGCCGCCTTGCTGCGCTTTCCCAAGTATAAGAAAGATACCTGGGACGACATGCAGAAGCTGATGGCCCGGTATGAAAGTATGAAGTAACCCGATGGCTTACCGCGCTCCCACCGACAAACAGACCGATCGGCTTCAGCCGCCGCAGTCGCTCGAAGTCGAGCAGGCGGTGCTCGGCGCCATCCTCAAGGACCCCGAGGCCATCAACCGGGTTATTGATGTCATCCAGGATCCGGGTGACTTCTATGCTCCCCGGCATCAGGTCATCTTCCAGGCCGCCCTGGAGCTGTACTCCCGGGCGGAACCGATTGACATTACCACGATCGTAGCTCGCCTGCAGGATAAGGACCAGCTTGACAAGATCGGCGGACGGGTCTATCTGGTCGACCTGGTGGAACAGGTGGCGTCGACGGGCAATGTCGAATCCTACGCGAACATTATTCTCGAAAAGTCAGTTCTGCGCCGGCTGATCGCGACTTCGAATGAGATTCTTACTTCCTGCTATGCGGTGGAGATGCCGGCCGACGAATTACTGGATCGAGCCGAAGCCAATATCTTCAACATCTCCGAGAGCCGACTGAGACAGGGATTCGTGCCGGTTAAGAGTCTGGTCGATCACACCATGCAGAGGATCGACAGCATGCAGGTCAGCGAAGGCGGCCTGACCGGCATGCGCACCGGGTTTCACGAACTCGATGCCTCCACGCTCGGCCTTCACAACGGCGATCTCATCGTCATTGCAGGGCGCCCGTCCATGGGCAAAACCGCCCTCGCCGTGAACATCGCGGAGAATGTCGCGACCCGTGAGAAAGACCCGAGGACCGTCGGCATTTTCTCGATCGAAATGTCGAAGGACGCGCTGGTGCTGCGCATGTTGTGCAGTCGCGCCCGGTTGAACCAGCACAAGGTTCGTTCGGGGCGTCTGAGCGACGCTGAATGGCGCAAGCTGCCCATCGCCGGGGCTGCTCTGGCCGGTGCTCCGCTTCTGGTCGATGATTCTCCCACTCTCTCGCCGCTGGATATGCGGGCCAAAGCCCGGCGGCTGAAAGTGCAGCACGGTCTCGATCTGTTGATCGTGGACTACATCCAACTCATGCACTCCAACATCCGGGTCGAGAACCGGCAGCAGGAGATTTCATTGATCACGCGGAATCTCAAGGCGCTTGCCAAGGAACTTAGTATCCCGGTCATCGCGCTGTCGCAGTTGTCCCGCGCCGTCGAACAGCGGGGCGGTGAAAAGCGCCCGCAACTGGCCGACCTGCGCGAGTCGGGGGCGATCGAACAGGATGCCGACCTGGTGTTGCTGCTGTACCGCGAGGAATTCTATCGCTCGCATCTCGACCGCAACGATCCGAAGTTTCTCGAGGTTCAGGGTCAGGCGGAAGTAATCATCGCCAAGCAGCGCAACGGTCCGACGGGGATAGTCCGGCTCAGTTTCGTCAGCGAGCTGGCCCGCTTTGAGAACCTCGAAAAGCAGCGACGCGAGCCGGTCGAGGGCGGTGACGTGCCGTTCTAAATGCAGCCCGCGAAGAAAACCAAAACCGCCTTTTTCTGCAGCCAGTGCGGGGCGGAACATCCGCGCTGGCAGGGGCAGTGCCGCGAGTGCGGCGCCTGGAACAGCCTCATTGAAGAGCGTGTGCCGGTCCGCAAGAAGACCGCCAGTCGCATCAAACCAGCACCGAAACAGACTATTGCCGAGACTACCGGGGAGGAACTGTCGGGGTACAGGTCCGGTATCAGCGAATTCGACCGCGTCCTCGGCGGTCAGCTCCTGCCCGGCATGACCGTGCTGATCGGCGGCGATCCCGGAATCGGCAAGTCGACTCTTATATTGCAGGCCGCCGATGGCTACTCGCGGCAGGGGCTGTCGGTGCTGTACGTCACCGGCGAGGAGTCCCTGCCCCAGATCAAGATGCGGTCGGGACGTCTCTCGGTCGAGGGTGAGAAGATCACCGTGGTCAATGCGACCGATCTGGAAGAAATAGTCTCGGCGCTGACCGAGGTCAACTACGCCGTGGTGGTGATCGATTCCATTCAGACGATTTCTTCGGGTCAGTTCGACTCTCCGCCCGGCACGGTGGGGCAGGTGCGCGAGGCGGCCAATCAGCTGGTGACTCTGGCCAAAGCGCACGGCTTCGCCCTGGTCCTGATCGGCCATGTAACCAAGGAAGGGATGGTCGCCGGTCCCAAGGTGCTCGAGCATATGGTGGATACGGTCGTGTATTTCGAAGGCGATTCGTCCCGCCTCTACCGGGTGCTTCGGGCGACCAAGAACCGGTTCGGCTCGGTGGCTGAAATTGGATTATTCGAGATGAAGGCGGACGGCTTGAGCGAAGTCGTCAATCCGTCGGCCTTCTTTCTCAGCGGGGAACCTCACACCCCACGGACCGGGGCGGTGGTGGCCGGCGTGTGCGAAGGTCACCGGCCGCTCCTGGTCGAGGTCCAGGCGCTCGTGGCCCCGGCGACCTACGGCAACCCGCAGCGCGTGGCCGGCGGGATCGATAACAAGAAGCTGGCCCTGCTGCTCGCCATTCTTGAAAAGCGGTGCGGTTATCCGATGGCGACCAATGACGTGTTCGTGTCGGTCGCCGGCGGCCTCAGGCTGACCGAGCCGGGGCTGGACCTGGCGATTCTCACGGCTATCGCGTCGTCGCTGACCAATAAACCGGTAGCGGCCGATACTCTGGTGATCGGTGAGGTCGGTTTGTCGGGCGAAGTCCGGGCGGTGACCAATGTCGAACAGCTTACGACCGAAGCCGCCAAGCTCGGTTTTCGTGCGATCATATTGCCGGAGAGCAATCGTCCGCACCCGTCACGAAATGACCTGGAGCTTATCCCGGTCAAGGACCTGCAATCGGCGCTGGATAAGATCATTGGTTGAGAATTCCGTCTACACGCCCAAGGCTTCCGACGGCTCCGCCCGTCGTGGCGAAATAACCACCGCCCACGGGACGTTCCAGACCCCCGCCTTCATGCCGGTCGGCACGGCCGGCGCGGTCAAGGCGCTGACCGCGCAGCATCTCGAAGAATGCGGCGTCGAGATCATGCTGGCCAACACCTATCATCTGTATCTTCGCCCCGGCCCCGAGGTGATCCGAAACCTGGGCGGCCTGGCCGTCTTCACCGGCTGGAACAAGCCGACCCTGACCGACTCCGGCGGCTACCAGGTCTTCTCGCTGCAGGACATCAGCCGGGTGAGCGACGAAGGCGTGGAGTTTCAATCACACCTCGACGGCTCCCGGCACATGTTCACGCCTGAAAAAGTGATGGATATACAGCGTGACCTCGGTGCTGATATCATCATGGCCTTTGACCAGTGCGTAGCGTATCCGTCGGATGAGGGAACGGCCGCCGAAGCGGTCCGCCGCACGCACCAATGGGCCGGGCAGTGTCAGGAACGCTTCGGACAACTGAGCGCCGAGAGCGACCCGCCCCGGAGGCAGCATCTCTTCGGCATCGTCCAGGGCTCCACCTACGAACATCTGCGCAGTCTGTCGGCTGAGGGGATCGTGGCGCTCGATTTCGACGGCTGCGCTATCGGCGGCCTGTCGGTAGGGGAGAGCAAGCAGGAGATGGAGGCTATTCTGGCGCACACGATCGGGTATTTGCCTCCCGACAGGCCGCGTTACATGATGGGTGTCGGCTACCCGGAGGACATCCTGATGGCGGTGTCGTACGGGGTCCGTGTTCACGTCCACCGGCCCGCTCGTCTACCGCAACGCCGAGTACACGAACGACGACCGTCCGCTCGATCCGAATTGCGACTGCCTGGTGTGCCGCCGCTACTCCCGGGCTTATCTCCGTCATCTGTTCAACCAGTCCGAGATTACCGGACTTATCCTCGCTACGTACCACTCCATCTACTTCTACCAGCAATTGATGGGGGGAATTCGGGAGGCGATCGCACAGGGACGATTCGAGCGGTTTCGCAGTGACTTTCTGAGTCGCTATGACCAGTGCGGCTAACTGCGAGTCTCCGTCAAATCTCGAAAAGATACCCCAGCGTCACCCGAAACGAGCCGGTCCGGGTCGTCTGGTAAGAGCGGACTTCCATCCCACTGCCGTCAGAGCCGGTTTTCCTGAAGTCCGGACGCAGTTCCACCACGCTAACCTCGAGGGAATACGACTTATGATACCGTAATCCAAGCACGAGACGGTAACCCGTGTTCGCCTGCATGTCCACAGCCGTGATGCCTTCGGACTGGAGGAGTGAATCGGCGGTGTCATGGAACGGTGAGAAGTGATTCAGCGCGTATACGAGACCGAGCCCGATATACCCGGTCAGAAAGTGGGTGCCGCGATAGTAGATGGCATCCACCCCTACCATCATTGACCACAGATGGCCCTTGGGAAAAAGATTGGACGTCATCCTTCCGTACCTGAAATCGACGGAGCTGCGCACCATGAAGGGATGGATTACCAGCATTTCATAGTTGGCCGAGAACACCGGCCCGGCTGAGACGATGCCGTTCGGATTGGCCAGGCCGGCCGTAAAGTGCAGGTTCATCGGCGCCAGGGTATCTTCCTCTATCGGATTCAGAGGAGCCAGGGGCAGACATAACCAGGATACCATGAGTAGCGTATTCATATCGTGTCCATTTAAAGGCTCTACTAATATAAAGACGATGGTCAGGAGGAAAAGGCAAAACTTCAAGGTCACTTTAGTGTAACGTGGGCTACCTGAGTCCCGGTTACGGGACCGCGCGAGCTTCCGGGTGTCGTTCCTAATCGCTTGCAGGACCAAGAAATATGCGAGAATGCTGAAGGCTGCGCGAAGCCCTGGCCGTAAACGCAAATCGGTTGACTATGAAGGCTAAAGTAGTATATTGACAAGCTGTGTGAGTAGCTGTGAATAAATTCACAACCACGGCAGTGAAAAGGACATAATTTTCAATTAGACACGGAGTTGATCATGGCAGACGATGTTTTCAGGAATTTCATAAACGGTGAGTGGGTTGAATCAAAGTCGAGGCAGACTTTCGAAAACCGCAACCCCGCCGACACCACCGATCTGGTGGGAATCTTTCAGAAGTCCGACGCGAAGGACGTCAAAGATGCCGTCGACGCCGCCGCTGAAGCCTACAAGAAGTGGCGGCTCGTTCCGGCCCCCAAGCGGGGTGAGATCCTTTACCGAGTGGCCACCCGGCTGCTGAAAGAAAAGGAGGCCTGCTCACGCGACATGACCCGCGAGATGGGTAAAGTCCTCGCCGAGACGCGGGGTGACGTGCAGGAAGCGATTGACATGACGTTCTATATGGCCGGTGAAGGCCGTCGCCTGTTCGGTCAAACCACACCATCGGAACTCGGCAGTAAGTTCTGCATGACGGTGCGCCAGCCGCTCGGTGTTTGTGGTTTCATCACGCCGTGGAATTTCCCGATGGCGATCCCGTCGTGGAAGACGATGCCGGCGCTCATCTGCGGCAACACGGTCGTGATCAAACCGGCAACCGATACTCCCAAATCGGTCGTTAACATGGTGCGGGTCATGCACGAGGAAGGCGTTCCGGCCGGTGTGGTCAATATGGTGACCGGTTCCGGAGGTGCCGTGGGTCAGCCGCTGATCGGGGATGATCGGGTACGGGTGATTTCGTTCACCGGCTCCACCGAGGTAGGCCGCAAGGTCTCCGAATCGTGCGCGCCCAGGTTCAAGCATTCGTGCCTTGAAATGGGGGGCAAGAACGTTCAGATCGTAATGGATGATGCCGACGTCGATCTGGCCGTTCATGGCGCTCTGTGGGGGGCGTTCGGTACTACCGGCCAGCGTTGCACCGCCACCAGCCGTCTGATCTGCCATAAGGACGTGGTCAACGACGTGATCAGGAAGATCGCGGACCGGGCATCGAAGCTGAAAGGCGGCAACGGGCTGGACGAGATGGTGTGCGGCGGTGAACGTCTCACGGGCGGCGCTTATGACAAAGGTTGGTTCGTTCAGCCGACGATTTTTGCCGAGGTCACCCCGAAGATGCGGATCTGGCGTGAGGAGATTTTCGGACCGGTGCTCTCGATCGGCAGCTTCACTACGCTCGATGAAGCCATCGAGCTGGCGAACGACACCATCTACGGACTCTCAGCGTCCATCTATACGCGCGATATCAACAAGGCCTACACCGCTATGCGGGATGTCTACACCGGGATCTTCTATGTCAACGCGCCGACTATCGGCGCCGAAACCCACCTGCCGTTCGGCGGCACCAAGGAGACCGGCAATGGTCACCGCGAGGCCGCCGTGGCTGCTCTGGACGTCTTCAGCGAGTGGAAGTCGGTCTACGTTGACTTCTCCGGCGGTTTGCAGCGGGCCCAGATCGATAACCAGTGATGTCAGGCGGATCGTATTGGCCAGATGTAAGTACATATTCGGCGGCCGAATCGGGCACAGGCCCCTATATCTGATTCTGTTTATCTGGATGTCATCGTGCATATGACCCCCGTCAGGAGTCCTGTGGGTCTGAAGTCGAAGACAGCAAACAGAATCGGTTAGGAGATTATTGATATGGCTAAAAGGAAAATCATCATAATGGGCGCCGCCGGACGCGACTTCCACAATTTCAACCTGTTGTATCGAAACAATAAGGATGTCCAGGTCGTCGCCTTCACGGCCACCCAGATTCCGGATATCCACGGTCGCAAGTATCCGCGGGCGCTCGCCGGAAAGCTCTATCCCAGAGGCATTCCCATCCATGACGAGAACGAGGTGCTGGACCTGATCGGGAAACATAAGGTCGACGAGGTCGTCTTCTCGTATTCCGACGTGCCGTATGAATACGTCATGGAGAAAGCGGCGTACGTCATGGCCGTCGGGGCGCGCTTTGCGGTCGAGGGATCGCTGCCCACCCAGATCAAGTCGCGCAAGCCGGTGATCGGTGTCTGCGCCGTTCGCACCGGGTGCGGCAAATCCCAGACCACCCGCCGGGTCGCCGAGGTGCTTCAAAACATGGGCAAGAAGGTGGTGGCGATTCGTCACCCGATGCCGTATGGCGACCTGGCCAAACAGGCCTGCCAGCGGTTCGCCGATCTGAAGGACCTCGATAAACACGAGTGCACCATTGAGGAACG
>SMTZ1_10002517_pt1 | contig 18429 bp, 14 predicted proteins | sample DeeMarSWOR136_30_FD_25667 | JGI IMG/M metagenome (IMG submission 25667)
TATCTAATTGAGACATTACCCCTCCTATACTAGTTTTGGATTCAATTATGTAGACTTTATAACCAGAATCAGCTAGATCCATTGACGCTTGGATACCTCCAATTCCACCTCCAATTACTAATACAGCACCGATTTTTTCCATTCAGCTATCTCCAGATTTTAAATTCAACATAAAATTTTCTTCTATTTTTTTCAATACAAGCCAACTAATTGACTAGAAAATTCTCAACAAAGAAAAAGGAATTTTCCAATAAAACTTGCTAGATCTATTACTTCGATTTTATTTTTTAATTCTTTATTATCCTCATTTGAATAGGATTCATTAAGATAACATGTGAAATGCGTTAAACATTTTGGGCAAGGAACAATTAGATATTCTGCCCCCGTATTTATTGCTTCTTTAATACGGTTTTGTCTTAATAAACGAGAATATTCATTACAGTTCATAAATCCAACGACACCGCAACAATTAGCATCATCTTTGACATTATCCATTTCAAGTAATTCAATCCCAGGAATCTTTTTAAGTAGTTCTCTTGGTGCGTCGTATAATTTACCACCTCTACGCCCTAAACGACAAGAATCATGATAAGTAACTTTTATATTCTTTCCTTGTGGAAATCTTACATTATCGAGGATATTTTCCTGTAAAAAGTATTCTGAAAAATGCAGTATTTCAAAATTAAAATCTTTAATTATTTTAGGGTAATCATATTTCCAAGTTCTATATCCTTCAGCACATCCAATTATAATTTTTTTAACTCCGGCATTTTTATAAAGTTGAACATTGTATTCTGCCAACTTTTTAAAAGTTTCTATATCCCCTCTTCCCCAAAGTGCGTCATGACCGCAACATTTTTCATTTAAAACAACAGGAATTTTATCTGCTTCGTTTAATAAACTTAATATTGTTATTGCAGTACTAGTATATTTAATTTCAAATTTGTAAAGCATTTCTTCCAATAATGGTAAGCAACCAACAAAGTAGGCAATTTCACCTGATTCACTTGTTTTTATTAGAGTTCCTTCTAAAAAATCTAATTTATCTGGTCGGATGGATTTATCTGCCTGAAGTTTTGGAATCATCTCGAAAATTCCATCATGAGTATCACATTGAATCATTTTCATTTTTTCTGTTTCATCGTAAAAAGATGCCTTCCTTAATTCCAAAATTAAATCAGGAATTCTTACACCTGTATTCTCTTGAGTCATTGGACAGTAAATTGTACATTGACCACATGTAAGACAATTCCATATATTATGATTTTTTAAAACTTCCTCTATTGGTGAAAAAATTAAATCTGATATTAAGCGTCGGGGAGAAAAGAGATCTATAAGAGATAATGGACACACAGTGATACAGCGATTGCAATTATAACAATAATTTGCCATATCAATTACATTTTCAATTATGTCTCCGGAAATAAGATTATTTGATACGTCAATAGATTTCATGGCTGTAACAGAATCATATAAATTGATAATTGTTAATCTTCATAAAACATAAAATATCTACATTTGGAACATTGAAAACCGCTAAAAGAGGATCTACGCTTATAAATATAATCACTATTTTCTAAAGTTGACCCGCAGTTAGGGCATTTCTCCTCAATTTTTTTTACTTCATTTTTTTTCTCTTCTATTAACATGAATCCCTCCCTGTATTTTTTCAACTTTCAGTTTTCTAATTTATTAAATTGTTAACTAATAGTGATGATTTTTTATAAGAAAATTTCTAAAAATATAAATCACTATGACAAAAATAGTAATCATAATATAAAAATTTTTACTTCATATGCAGATATTTAAGTCCTCTATGTAGGGAATTATTATATTATCATTTCTAATACCAAAAATTATTGATTATTTAATAAATCAGATTTCATATTATGATAATGAAAACAATCAAGGTAAGAAATATATTTTCTTATTCATAAATTTTCTTAATAATTTTTCTTTAAATATTTGAATATTCCGTACCAAAATGGACTAAAATATCTTTAAACCTTTTTTTAATAGCTTCGGAAATTTAATTTTTGTAGTCATTAAATTAAAATAACTTAGTGAGCAACACATGATATACAAGGATCAAATGCTCTAATAATGGTCTGAATTTTTTTTTTAACTATATTAATATCTCCAGTTCGATTATATAATTCCTGGGCATATTTTGTTATGGTATCATTAATTATTGGTATGTTTATTTCAGTAGGAATGAAGATTTTTGCTTTTTTGATAATTTCATTATCATTTATGTAATAATGATGTAACAACATACCTCTTGGTGCTTCAATAACTCCTATTCCCTCCGAATTTTTCAAAGAGGTAAGGGATGGGAGTATTGTTCTCCTATTTAACACAGGTTCTTCTAAAATTATCAATCCTTGTTGAGTTTCAAAATACATTTCTATTAACCTAAGAAAGTTAGAGAACAAAACGCTATTTTGCCAAGATTTATCAAAATATCCAAGATAAGTATTGATATTATCATTTTCATAATTTTCAGTAATTTTATATCGGGAAATAGGTCCAACTAAAAACCTTTTATTTTTATCAAAATGGAAATCGATTCCTCTTAAATTAATATCCTTTTCAAAATAGGAAGAATAGTTTTTTTCTTCGAATTCAATTGAATTTTTTACGTTTTCTTTAATCTTTAAGGTCCCACTGTACCTATTAAAATTTCCGAAGTTATTTAAACCCATATACATTACATTGGGAAGATCATATTCTTCTGGTGGAACACGATTGGAAAAAACACCAATAAATTTATCAATTATAAATTCTAAATTGATTTTAGCCTTTTGAAAATATTTTCGCGCCATAGAAATATCTTTTCGAGAAGGTAAATAAACAATTCCTCCTGGAATTGAAGTAATCAAATGAACAGATCTTCCACCAAAAATTTTTTCAATCTCATTGCCTATTTTAATTAATTCATATATATATGTCGTTAATTGAGAGTCATATCTGATCAATTCGTACGGAGAGAATAGTTTTTGACTAATATCAAAAATTTGAAAAAGATCTGGTAAGGATTGGAAATAAAAATGCATAGAATGTGATTTGATTAATTCTCCAAATAGTAATAAATGCCTTAAAAGAATAGACTGCTCTGGAGTAGATATGTTAAAAAAATTTTCTACTGCTTTACAGCTAGCGATTGTTTGAGAAGCATAACATAACCCGCATATTCGAGATACAATTTTAGGAATGTCATTTAGTTTTTTTCCAATTAAAAAGCTTTCAAATCCTCGATTTGATTGAATTTCAAAATCAACATTTGAAATTTCGTCATTCTGAAGCAAAATCTTTACAGTTCCGTGCCCTTCAACACGAGTGCATACATCTACTATTTTTAACAATCTTTTCACCTTCTTAATTTTGGTTTTGAAAAACGATAAAATATTCCTTCATAATTAATTAAATCTTTGGAGAGCTTAACCAAACTTAAAAAATTTATGATATTTGATGTAAAATCTTTTGAAACAGGTCCCATACAACCTTCACAGGGGAGACCTAGTTTTATACATTTACTCTCGCATCCTTCTCGAGTTATCGGTCCCAAACATAGAATGCCCCTTTTCAAGAAACAATCTGAATTTTCTTCACCAAGAATAATTTCTTCGGGATTAGGATTTATTTTAATTATATCTGTATCTAAAATCTTCTCCATATTTTCTCGTAAAGGGCAATTAGCACATAAAACCTTTTCAGATAGGGATGTATCTTTATTTTCTATTAATCTAATTAAAATATTTCCAAATAATTTCGAGGGAGGAGGACACCCAGGAATAATTCCGTCAATTTGGATAAAATCTGAAATTGGTTTTATATCTTTTGAATTCGAAAGGCTTAAAATCCCTCCAAAAGCGGCACATGTTCCAAGGGCGTATACTTTCTTAGCATGCTTTCTAACCTCTTTTAGGAGATTTATTTCCGATTCTTCAGAAATACAGCCTTCTACTAAAGCAATATCACAATCTTCAATTTTTTCTACATCCAAGATAAATGGAAAATAAATTATTTTTGTTCTTTCAAGGAATTGAGGAAAAATGTCTAAGGAGATTAATGTAGAAATACAACCACTGCAAGATGTTAAGGAGATTATAATGAATCTAGGCTTCAAATTTGATCTCCTCCTTCAAATGGTTATAGAAATTATTAACAATTTCAGCAAATTTATAACCCTCAACAGCGTTCATATGCTGAAGAATAACACGATTACTGTATTTTGGTCCTAAAATTTCCTTTAATAATTTGATTTTATTATCAATTCTTTCTACTCCATCAATGTATCGACATGCGTTCTTATTGCATCCAATAACCATAACTCCATCAAAACCACGCTCAAATGATTTAATTATAAAATTTATATCAACACGACCAGTGCATGGAACCCGCACGATGAAAATATTTGGATTATATGAAATTTTTTTAAGACCAGCATCATCAGCTGCTGCGTACCCACAAGAACCACAACAAAACGCAATAATTTTCGGACTTTTCTTATATTTTGAAAGTACTTCAATTGTCTTAAGAAACTTTTCAGAAGTGTCTATATTCAAATCTATTGCATTTGTAGGACACACACTTACACATGTTCCACATCCTTTACATTTGAATTTATCGATGCTAATTTTATCAGACTCGATTGTTATTGCATTATATGGACAAATTTTAGAACATAAGCCACATAAACCACATTTTTCCTCATTTATTTCTATACCACTAAACTCTGCTATTAAGTAATCTTGTGAAAGTAATGAAATCACTTTTAAAGCAACATTATTAGCTGTAGAAATTGTGGTATTATAATCCAAAGGACCAAAAATAGTTCCAACCCCATATATTCCTGAAGCTAAGGTTTCTTCACTCATAAAGCCATAATCATCCAAAGTAAAGTCCATAGTCTTTCTAAATGCTTTTAAGTCTTTATTTGGAACTATTGTTAGATTTAATATGATCAGATCACTTGGATATTCCATTGAATCTGCAATAATCCGCTTTTCATTATTTTTCTCAACAATTTTTATCTTATTAACGTAATGGAATCTGGGATCAATTGAATTGAGTAAAAAATCATTATTATTATTAATTTTGTTTAAATCATAAAAAACATTTACAGTGCATTCAGGATTTTTTACATTTATACTACTTAGATATTTTAAAGCAAGAATATTATGAAGTTTATGTTGATGATCAGGAGTGCTTGCACATTGAATTATTGAAATTGTTTTTGGGGGTTTTTTATTAGAAATTCTAATTATCTGCCCACCTGTGAAACCGTCTGAAGAAAGCATTCTTTCAAATTCAGGGGATGTAATTATGTCGTTTTGTGGATCATAATAGTATTGCTCCAAATCTGAGTATAAATCAGCACCAATTGCAATGACTTTTACACCAACTTTAATCCTAATTTTCTCCTGTTTTTGATCAAGAATAATTGCTTTATTTATACAAGCACGTTCGCAAATTCTACATTTAAGACAATTATTTATATCTTCCATATCGATTAAAGGAACATATGGATATGAATGAATAAATGGGATATATATAATTTTTCTATTAATTAAACCAAATTCATACTGATTAGATTTTTCTATACTACATACATCTATGCACTGTTTACACCCAGTACATTTTTTTTCATCTACATAGCGAGGTTTTTTAATTAAATCAATTGTAAAATCACCAACCTCTCCTGATACACTCTCTATTTCGGTATTAGTAAAAATTTGAATATTTTTTTCTTTCACTAATTCGGCTATTAATTCTGAAATGAAACAAATAGAACAATCGCCCATTTTATAGATTCGATCCCACCTAGCTACCTTTCCTCCCAGAGTTGGTGATTTTTCAATAAGAAATACTTTAATTCCTGCTCGCGCTAAATTTAATGAGAGTGTCATGCCTGCAATACCCCCACCTATAACTGCGCAACTCTTTTCTATTTCAACTCTCTTAATTTTTACATTCTTCTGAAGAATTACCCGTTCAATGGCCGCTTCAATTATTAATTTTGCTTTTTCTAAAGTTAGTGCAGGATCTATTTTATCTACTTTAAATTGATGTACCCAACAGCATTGTTCTCTAATGTTTGCTATCTCTATATTCGCCCGTTCAATAACGCCCTCAAAAATACGTTCAAAAATATGTTGATGTGTCTTTGGGGAACATGCAGCAATAACAACTTTGTTTAAGAAATTGTCTTTAACCCATTTAGCAATCTTAGTAAAATTTTTTTGCTGACATAGATTTTCAAAAACCTTGACAGAAACAACATATTTTAATTTATTTGTGTAGTTTTCAAGAGCATCTACATTTATAATATTTGATATTTCTGTATTACAATTACAGATGATAACCCCAACTCGACTTATGTCACTTCCCTTTGAATCTAAATACTCATCAATATCTTCTCCTGATAAAATCCTTTTGTTAATATTTATGATCTTAAGAACCCGTTTTCCTTCTTCTGTAAGAAAGTATGATTTCTTATCCTTATCTATCAGAGATCCAATTTTTTTAAGATGGAAGTTTAACTGCCCTGTTGTTTCTAAACCAAGTCTTTCCATTAAATCTGTATACGGAATATAACCCTCATTTTCTAGAAGAAGTAAGATCTTTCTTCTAAATGGATGAGATAATATTGAATATATATCCATCTTCTAAATCCCTCTCTTTTATCGCCATTTACAATCAGGATATTTAATTCTATTCAAATTTAAAAAAAACTAAATTTTGTTTTTAAAAATTATTTATAGTACTTAATCGTCATCAATTTCTAAAGCTAAAGGCTGAGAATTCCATGTAAGCAATTTATTTTTCATGAAGTTATCAAATCGTTTCATCTTGAATTGACAGAATTGAGAAATTTTTTCTTTCATTTTCATTTTGTTTGCTCTATCCAATTTAGAAGTTCTAATTACTCCGGCATTGATAGCTTTCTTAATTATATCTATTCCCTTTTTAGTGCGGGTGATTACTGTAGTAAATTTATCCATAGAGCCTAGACCTCCAAATGAGATATCAGCATAAATATTAGTGAAATCACTACAGGCTAGACAAGCTTGACGGACATAATCTTTTATACTATCAAAGGGGATATGGATTATTTTTTGAGTAGCTCCTCTGTTTTTCAATTTTAGGATTAAATCTTCTTTAATGTTTATTCTATCAATATTTTCAAATTTCAGCTTGAATTTTTTTTCAAACATCTCAATTCTAGGTTGATCAAAAAAGAAATTCTCGTAACAAAATAATCCTAAACAAAGCTCAATATTCTGTGAAGGGATAATACCTAAATTTTGCATGCATCTAATTGTATAAATTTGACACGGAGTTCCAACAACAGCTAATCTTTTGAATTTGTATTGTTTCAATTGGGGAATTGAACTCGTATATGTATGAAATTTCTGTAATTCATTTAGCTGTGGAGATAAATCTAATTTAAGCCCTGATGCCTCTATTAAATCTTTTTTGTTTCTTGCAATTACAGCTTCTCTGGAAAATGCAGTTTTTGTTTTCGCAACGATAGCTCCATCAATTAATTTCTTCTCTAACAAATAGTTTATTAATGAGTTTACTACACCTCCATCTGTCCCAATTTCTAAAAATTCTTTATCTGTGGCTTGACATGAGTAAATATTATCGATAAATCCAAGGGGCATGGATGAAAAATTTGTAAAATTATAAGTTTTATTGAGATCATCATCTAAGATATGAGTCTGTGGACAAATTAAATAACAAATTCCACACTCAAGACATTTTTCCTCATTTATATATTTTGGAGGTGAATTAGGCTCCGTCATACCAATCACATCATTTTCAATTGAATTACAAAAACTTACACACCCTCCACATTGTTGACATATACCAGGTTTATGCACTTCTTTAATTAAATCCTTAAAATTCTTTATTCTCATTATCAAAAATCACCAAATGCTTTTTTAATTCTTAACATATTAATGACTATTTTAATAAATATTATGATCTCCATGATAAATATTGTTATCAAAATATATAAATGTATCTCTTTTCGTATATTGAATGTATGATAACTATAAGTTATATATTTTCATATGTTAAAAAAATGAAAAAAATCCTGTTGGTATTGGATCATGGATAGGTATGATTCGTTCATTTAAGAAAAAATTGATAAATATATTTGTCAAAATAACGAAAATTTCTCTTATCAAATTTCTTAAATTACTTTTAACTCACTATTTAATCGAAAGTTGGTAATAAAAGGAAATTATAATTACATTTTTGTAAATTTTTTTTTTCAAAATTTAAAATAAAAGATTTTATTATAAATAAGAATTGGTGATGTTTTAAAAAGGTGGATTTAATGTCTGAAGAACAGACCAAGGTTAGGATAGGAGTATATATCTGTAGATGAGGAGTAAATATTGGTGGTAGCATTGATTGTGATATCGTTAAAAATTATGTTGAACTTCTCACGGGTGTCATGATTGTTAGAGTAAATGATTTTACTTGCAGTGATCCAGGACAAAAACTTATTAAAAACGATATTTTAGATTTGGATTTAAATCGGATTGTTGTTGCCGCTTGTACACCAAAAATTCATGAATCCACCTATCGAGCAGTATTAATTGAAGCTGGATTAAGCCCTTATTATTTTCAAATGGTTAATTTACGTGAACAATGCTCATTTATTCACTCAGATGATAAAAAAAGTGCCACTAAAAAAGCTATAAGATTAATACAATCAGGAATAAATCGCGCACGTGAATTAGAAATTATCCCTTATAAAAAAATACCTGTAGAAAAAGCTGTTTTAATTATTGGTGCTGGAATTGCTGGGATGAATGCTGCTTTAGATTTAGCAAACCAAGGCATTCCTGTATACTTAGTTGAAAAAGAAGCCACAATTGGTGGAAAGATGGCACAATTAGATAGAATTTACCCCACCGACGATTGTGGAATATGAGTGCTTGCACCCATCATGGTAAGTACTTCAAAGCACCCAAATATAGAATTATTTGTATATAGTGAAATAGTTGAGTTTAATGGTGTCCCTGGCAATTATAATGTCAAAATACAAAAAAAACCCCGTTATATTAATGAAAAGAAATGCACTGGTTGCGGATTATGTACAATAAAGTGCCCAATAAAAGTGCCTAACGAATTCAATAGAGGGTTTGGCGAAAGAAGCGCTATTTACATACCTTTTCCACAAGCTGTCCCTAAAATTGCTTTAATTGATAAGGATGTCTGTATAGAATGTAAAAACTGTTTAAAAAACTGTCCAGCAGAAGCTATCGAATTTGAACAAGAACCTGAGTTTATAGATCTAACAGTTGGAGCAGTCATTGTTGCTACTGGATGGGACGAATATCCAATTATGAAATATAATGATTATAAATATGGTATTTATCCCAATGTAATTACTCAATTAGAGCTAGAACGTATTTTAAGCCCAATAGGCCCAACAGGCGGTCATCTTTATAGAATTTCTGATGATAAAACCCCAAGAACAGTAGTTATGATTCAATGCGTTGGTTCAAGAACATTAAAAGGTAATCCTTATTGTTCTGTAGTGTGTTGTAGTGTTGCTCTTAAAAACGCTCAACTACTAAAAAAAGAATATCCGGAAATGGATATTGTTATATTTTACATAGATGTTAGAGCATGGGATAAAGGGAATGAAGAATATTATAGAAAAGCTAGAGAAGCAGGTATAATTATGGTTCGGGGAAAAGTAGGAGATATAAGAGAAGATCCAGTAACAAAAAAGCTAAAAATTCGGGCATCTTCAACTTTAACTGGTGATTACATTACCTTGAATGCGGATTTAGTGGTATTATCAACAGGCATGGTACCTTCCAAAAATTCAGCAAAAATTATTGATGTTTTAGGATTAAGTAAGGACCCGAATGGGTTTTTAAGTGAGATTCATGGATGCCTAAAACCTCAAGAGACAAATAATATGGGGATTTATATATGTGGATGTGCCACTGGACCCAAAAATATCCCCTATTCCGTATCAACAGCATTAGCCGCGGCTAGTAAGGTATCAACATTACTTTCCAAAGATAAAATAATTCAAGAATTAATAATTGCTGAAATAGATGAAACTCTGTGTATGGGTTGTCATAGATGTGAAAAACTCTGTAATTATAAAGCAATCACAGTAAACGGAGAAAACATTGCGGAAGTAGATGATTTAAAGTGTAAAGGTTGTGGTGTTTGTGTTTCATCCTGTCCCGCTCGAGCAATCGATCTCAAATATTATAGAGAAAAACAATTTATCGAAGAAATAAAAGGGATATGTAGTACTGAAATTGAATATAAGGAGGAATATATCGAATCTGTTGAAATTGTAATGAAAGAGATTGAAGCATTAGCTCCTCATAAAATGTAAACCGAAAAAGAATGATCCTTTCAAAAAAATAGGGGTTGATAGGGGACTAACCTATAGCCAAGGTTTTCGGGATAATAATTTATTTAGATTTAGAGTTTGTTTTCATAAAAAGATCTATCTAATTTTAGAGTTTTGATAATCAGTCTAAATTAAATTATAAATATCTCTATTAGCATTGTAAAGAATTTTGAGATTTTCTATTATAAGTGTGAGTTTAATTTATTATTTTTTTTTATTTTTTTGTTAAAAAAATTGATAATTTTATTTTTCATATCATATCTCTTAATATGCAGGAAACATGATTTTTTCCATTTAAATAACATAAAATAAAAGTTCACTAAATTTTTAAATTGACAATAAAGCTTGTCAAATCCAATAAAATTTTTGTTATCAGATTCTTTAAATTCTGAGTTTATGTTTATTTAATTGGAATAGTTAAACTTATTTAATATGAGGTGAGAATTAAGATGGAAGTTTTGGAAATAAAACCTGTTAGAAATAAAGAGATTATTGCATATCTGGTAAAATTTTCTAATATCAAGTCAAAATCTAATGCAAATGTAAATTTAATTGAGTTTTTAAGCAAGAGAAATGTTAAGTTTGCCACTATTAATTTAGAAAACGAGAATCTAAGAAGTTTTAATAAGTCATCCTTGGCAAAAATATTGGAAAAGTATAGGATTCCTTATTATACTGTAGATATCCCAGAATATGCGATGGGTTATCTTATGGCGGAAATTCTAGAAAAAGAGGACCAAGTAAATGATTTAACAGAAGAATATCTTAGTATGAGCGATAAAAAATCAATAAAGGGTTTGAATTTAAAATCTTGGATAGAGGTTCTCAAGGATGAGATCGATGATAAGAAATTAATTTTACAATTAAAGTTAAGACCAGAATGGATTGTTAAGAAAATTCTAGATATAATAAGACCTACGAAGACTAATAAAATCACTTTCGTCCATTTTGCTCAAGATAACATATTTAATAAAACTATGACCCTTTTAAAAGATTTAGATATAGAAGTAAAAGTTTACGATCAAAAGAAAGAAGATTTTGCTCAATATTTAATTAAAAGTGAGGAGGTAATAGACCAATGGAAGTATTAGAATTAAAACCTTTAAAGAAACAAAATTTAAAATTGGTGTTAATAGAAAGTGAATTTCCAATAGATTGGTGGTTTGAGGCTCCAGCACAGAAGAAACATGATTTAATTTGGAATTTAAATCTAGTTTCGAAGGAATATCTTAAACTAATTGAGGAACTTATAGAAAAATATAATCCAACTTTCGCTGTAGAAGAGAAGGGTAGTCGTTGGGATGATACGATATCTCCTGAAGATCCTATAGAGACAATATTTAGAAAACACGGGATTCCCTATAAAATGGTAGATATTTCAGAAAACGCAGAATACTATCTCTCTTCAAATTTGGCTGCCCAAAGGGAATTTTTAAAGAATCTAACAAAATCGATTAAAAATAATCAGAAGAATGAAAGGCATAAGGATGAATATACATTTTTAAGACTTGTATTATGGAAGGAATATTTACAACAAGAATATGATACGCAAGAAGATGAGATAAGATATAAAGTCCGAGAAGCATGGATGATGATGAAGATTCTTAAAATAGCGAAAGAATTGGGAGATAGAAAGCTAAATGCATTGTTCATCTGTGATCCTAGACATTTCCCAGGCATCACTCAATTTGCAGAAGAATTGGGTATAGAAACTGAAGAAATAAAAATTAAACGTTTAACTAAGGTTGTAAATAATCCTGGTACAGAATCGATAGAAAACATAATTGGAAAATCTATCCTTGAATTAACCCCTATTAAAGTGAAAAAAAAAGAATCGTTAGAAAAAATATGTTATTTCTTTGATACAGATGATAACGCTTCTCCATTCGATATCAATATGGCCTATGACGCAGGTTTTGATGTGGTTATACCGATTAGTAAGATGACTGCTGATCAAGTACCAAAACTTGTACAAGATGCAATTTTTTCGCGTAAACCGAAAGCTCCTACAACTTTTTTTGTTGGTGGATCTAATGTCAAAGAAGGAGAAAAAATTGCTAAAAAAGTTATAAAGTCGTTGGTACCCCCTTTTGAATGCCCTGTAATAATAGATCCTCGTGGTTCACACACCACAGCTTCTGCTGTAGTTGCTAAAACTATTGAAGTTGCTATAGAACATGATTTGTATGATCTAAAAGATAAAAAAGTGGTTATTTTAGGATCAGGTCCCGTTGGAAGAGTAGCAGCTATCATCGCTTCAAAATTAAATTGTAAACCATATTTAGTTGAAACTTGGGAAAAATCGAGCGAAGAATTTGTAAAAAATTTAGCAAGAGAATTAACGGAAGAAGCTGGAGTAAATGCAACTGAAATCGTTGGTGTTTTTGCGCCTAATGATGAAAAGAAATTAGAAATAATTAAAGATGCAGATATTTTATGGAGTTTAGCTGCTGCAGGAGTACAAATTTTATCAAAAGAATTAATGGTTAAATTAAAAAGTAAAATTGTGATAGATATAAATTTGGTTCCCCCATATGGTATAGAAGGTTTAAAGCCAAAAGATAATAATAAAGAAATTTACCCCTCAATATTCGGAACAGGGGCATTAGCTTTAGGACGTTTGAAATCCAACATTGAAGCAAATGTCCTTAAGGAAGCATCAATAACTAAAGGAAAAAAAGTTTTTAATTACAATTATGCTTTTGAACAAGCAAAGAAGATACTATTTGGAAATGAAATAAAAATTTTTTCCTAATTTTTTTTTTAAAAGTTAATCCCATATTTTTACTTTATTTTTCATTTAATTATCAATTTTCGAAGTTGGATTATTGTTTTCATAAAATGATATCTCTGAATACTAACATATATATGATCTATTTCCAATATTATAATTAGATAAATAATAAATAAAAATATTAAATTTGACTATTAATTGAAAAAAAGGTGAATATAATAGACTACAAAATTATGATATTTTCGAGTCCAGGATATTCATATAATGAATCTAATTTGGTTGATATTAAGAAATTTAAAGGAGTAGATTCGATCAAAATAATTAAAATTGAAAACATAGGATCGCTTGATGTAACAGAATTATTAAAAACAATTTATCTTGGCTTTGATGGCATATTTGTTATAATTAGTGGAAAAAAAGGAGAAAATAAATTAGTCCCAAAATTTAATTCTTTCTTTAGATCAGCAGAAGAAACTAATCATATATTATATCGAAGGGGTTTAGGTAATCAAAGAATAAAATTGTTTATGTTTGACGGAATAAATCAAAAAAAATTAAGTGAAGCTTTTGAGAAGTTTTTTATAAGGTTAATTCGTGATGGACCAAGTCCAATTAATAATGGGATTCGCAGATTGTATACTAAAACTAATTATAATTATAATTTCGATTCAATTTCAATAAAAAAACTGCTATATGCAACATATCAAGCTTCATATAATTACCATTATAGATCTCTATTTAAGGCAAAAGAAAAAATTCTAGAAACAGGAAGATACAATGCAGATAAGTTTTATTTTCTATTAAATTCGATTTTTGAAGCAGAAACTGCAAGAAAATATATTCTTGAAGAATTAAAAAGCCACGAACCGTTAACGATAGAGGAAATAGTAAAGATTTTTAATTTTTCAGAAGAGAATATCATTCGAGATATTTTTTACTTAAAAGAACAAGGTTATCTTGAAGAAATTTTTGTAGAAATACCAGATAAAAAAATAGATAATCATATTAAATCATTAAATTTAGAAGACCCTGGTTGTAGATACAGGGTTAAACAAAGTTTGGAAAATTATCAGAAAAATTACTTCAAATCCGTTTCTATCATTCAAGATTTAAACTTTTGTTGTCATTGTGGTTTATGTACAGCTATTTGCCCTGTTAACTGTTCTGAACTTACGCAAAATTATTTATATATTGATGAGGGGAAATGCATTAATTGTGGTCTTTGTTATAGTGTTTGTCCACAATCTTTTTCAATAAATTATCTACAAAAACTCATTAGAAAATCTGATATTTCATTAGAATATTCCAACATTCTAGGTTATTATGAAAATATATCTTCTGCTAAAACATTAAAATATGCAATAAAAAAAGTAGGGCAGGACGGTGGTATTGTAACTTCATTACTCTACTACTTACTTTCCAAAAATTTAGTAGATGCTGTAGTAACAATTAAACATTCAAAAAAATATTGGAATCCTAAAATTAGTATAATAGATAATATTGTAGATTTATATAAAACAGCAGGTACTACTTATGTTCATGCTCCGATTTTATCAATTTTAGATAAAATAGATAAGGATAAAAAAATAGCAGTAGTTGCCCTACCATGTCAAATTAAAGCGCTTTTTAAAGGAGATTTATTCCCTGCTAAAAAACCTTTCTTAAACAACATTAAATATAAAATTGGTCTTTTCTGCAAAGAATCCTTTCCTTATGAGAAAATTATTAAACTCATGAGAGATAAATTTAGTGTTAATATTGATGAAATAGTTAAGATGGATATAACTAGTGGAAAATTTGTTATAACTCTTGAATCTGGTGAGGTATTTTCATATCCCCTAGCGGATTGTGATTTATATGGGTCTGATTTCTGTAATTATTGCAGTGATTTTACATCAGAATTATCTGATATTTCAGTAGGGTCAATTGGTTCTAAAACTGGATGGTCCTCTGTAATTCTAAGAACAAAGAAAGGTGAAAAAATATTTAATGGTGCTATTAGACATGGTTTAATTGAAGTCAAAAGTTTCAGAGATAAGAAACCTCTGCAAACAAAAATAGAGAAGCTCGCAGAAATAAAAAGAGAAAGCTCCAGACATTTTGAATTGAATCTTATTAAAGTATAAGGATTATTAATAATGAAAGAAAATAAAATATACTATAAAATAATATCTAAAAAGGATATTAAAGATCTTGAAAATTCAAGAAGTAAATTAAATTTTCCTATAAAATCAACTATACTTGAAGAGAGCATAGACGCAAAAATTAAACATAGAAAAAAAAGAGAAGGAGATTAATTATCATAAAAAACCGATGAACATCTAAAAATATTGCTTGCACTAAATTTACAATAAATTAACATTGTTACTAATTAAAAGAATAAAGGTTTTAGACTGCAATTTTTCATCTTTAAAATTATTTTGAAAAAAGATATCTTACTCACATTTCTAGAAAATGGATTCCATGAAGTCTAGATTTTTTAATTCCATTAAATTATTTTGTATGAAAATTGTATCTAAGTCTTTCAAAATTTTCCTCTTAATCATATCGATATGGTTTTTAAATTTACTCATGAATTCGTTTATCTCGTTTTTGATTACATGAGAAGGATTAATTGGATGATATAAATTATTATCTTTCAATATCCATTTCCTTTGTCTTAATGTATTAAGACCATTATATATAATTTCTGGTTTTAAGTTAATAACTTCAATTAACGTATTGAAATCAGCCTCTCCTAAGGATACTAGGATTGTATATATTTCTACTGCAGGTTTAGATATATTGAATATTTTTAAAGCAGAATAAATCTCATCACTTGTTTTTGTAATTTGTACTTTTTTTCTTTTAGACGCCCTTTTGATTTTATTAAGATTTACATCCATCGATATAATTAATTTTTGGTGTTTTAAAGCTTTTTTAAAGAGTTGATTTCCAGCATCAGAACGAATAATCACACTATTCCAATTATCATGTGGGGCACCAACACTCCCTACTGAAATATCCGCAAATTCAGCAGTGTAATCTTTACAATATTTACAACTGGAATAATGATATTTGTTTGTTTTGTTTATTGAAATTTCTTTAATAGACCCATCTTTTAAATATGAAATGAATTTACCATGAGAAACATCAAATTTTTTAATATCTTTCATAGAGATTCCGTTTAAATCATGTACAAGATTCAACATTGAATCATAGGAATAATTAGATGAACAAAATAATCCAATAATTAATTTGAATTTACCATATTTATTTGAAAGCGGAGGCCAAAATTGGAATTTCCGTACCGCTGGAATTTGACAAGGTAATCCTACAAAAGCAAGATTTTCAATTTCAAATTTATACACCGCATCACGATATGCACTTATTAATGGTATCATTGTATAAATAGAACCCGCGGCAGATATTATTTCTTCCTGGGTCCTTGCTATGAAGGGTTTAGGATACCAATTCTCATCTTTATTGACCATTAAAACACCATCAACTAATCCAGTATTTAGTGCAGTACAAAGTAATGTTGTAACAACTCCACCATTTTGAGAATTATGTAAAATCTTATTATCAGTACTTTTAGCGGCTAATATTTTTTGAAAATCTCCTAAAAGAGAATTTTGATAATTCTTATGTTTAAAAATTTCTTTTCTTAATAATTTTTTTGGAAAGAAAGTTTGTGGACAATATTTATAGCATAATGAACACTCTGGGTCATAATCTATAAGTTTTGGTTCATTCTCATTAATACTAATACGAGGGCATATAGCAAGACAAGCACCACAATTTATACAATTTTCTTTACTTATAACTAAATCATATAGATCTTGAAAATTAAAAGATGAAATATCACATTGTAAATAATCAATCATTTGCTCTTTAGTTAACATTTTTCAACAACTTATGTAATTATATTTTATTATTATTGATATTGATAAATTTATTTCAAGATTCACTATATATATTATATAAATACAAACATATAAATGATCGATATTATAATTTTTTATATCAAAAAAGAACATATGATTATTGAAAAGAATAGTTTTATTTTAGAAGAAATTAAGTTAGAAAAATAACATTCCCAAAAAAAAATTTATGAATAATAATTTCATTATTAATAATATAAGTATAATTCCAACTATTTTTCTACTCTAAATTTGAAATTGAGTATTGTAGAAAACCTGATTAAAGTCAAAAAAAATAAAATAGAAAAATAGCATTAAAATAATTAAGGTGAAAATAATTTATAAAAAAATTCTTTTAGCAACAGATGGATCCCCTCATGCTAATAATGCTGTTAAGAAGGCAGTTGAATTACAGAAGTTATGGAATAGCAATGTCGTGATTATTCATTCTATTGAAGATAACAGAATTCCATCAGAAATCTATCCAGATACTTCTCTATTATATTCAAAACATACTAATATTAAAGAAGTATATAAAGAAGCAGGGAAAAATTTATTAGAAAAAACCAAGAATATGTTTAGAACTAATCAGCATTTAATTAAAACTCGTTTAATTGAGGATGAACCACCTGAAGATTATATTAACCGTATTGCAGAAGAGGAAAATTTCGATCTTATCATTTTAGGGAGCAGAGGACAACACTCTAAAATAAAGAAAGTCTTTTTAGGAACTGTTTCTACTAAGGTTGCTAAAAGTGCTCCTTGTGATGTCTTGATTGTTAAATAAGAATATATCTTTTCATTATTAATGAAGAGAAAAGAATTTTGAGCAAAATGTATCTTATATATTAAAGATGATTTTATGAGACATTTTGTAAATATCTATAAAACTTGATACGTCCATACTTGAACTAACTCCATCAATAGGTTTAATTTTTTCATTGATAAACCTCCATAGTGATTTTTCGTCTTTTTCAATAATGCGTACTACTATGTCATGATCTCCCGTTGTTGTTGCGATTAATTGGACTTCATCAAATAATGCAATTTTTTCTGCAACCTCTTTCATTTTTAAAGGATCAACGGAAAGACCTATTATTGCGATAGTTTCAAATCCTACCATCATTGGATTGATAATAGTATCTTCCTTCTTAATAATCCCTGCATCTAGCATCTTTTGTACTCTGTTATGAACACTACTCGCAGCCATATTAATTTTTCTTCCTAATTCTTTGTATGAAATTCGAAAATTATCCTGTAAAATATTCAAAATTTTCCTATCAATATCATCCATTTTAATCGTATAGAACAATTATTATTCTTTTACATATAATTTAGTACTTTATTCTTTTAAAAATTCCTTTTTTAAAATTTAATTCAAAAAA
>SMTZ1_10002518_pt1 | contig 18421 bp, 18 predicted proteins | sample DeeMarSWOR136_30_FD_25667 | JGI IMG/M metagenome (IMG submission 25667)
CATATAAAGAGGGACATCCTTGTGGCTCACTTCATCGAGAACAGTCACCTTGTGAAGCCCTCTCTCTCGTATAGAGCAGAGGAGCCACTCTTTTAATTCCCCTCCTCCCACTATGAGTACTTCTGTTCCAGGCATTTTTTGCAGAATAAAAGGTACTGCATCCAGTATGTGATCCAGTCCCTGCCAGACCTTTAACGTGCCAATATACCCCACATACAATGTATCTGGATTCATGTTGAGCACTTTCTTAGCATTTTCAACAGGGCTAAAAGTTGATGTATCAGCTCCATTCTCCACCACTGTCACCTTCTCAGAAGGAATTCCTCCCTTGAGGAGGATTTCTTTAATCCATGGAGTCACACAGGTTACATGGCTCGCACAGGTTATTGCAGTCTTTTCTAAAATACAGGAAAAAAGAACATGGATAATGTTCTCACCTTTCATCTTTGATTCTTCTACAATAAGACCATTGACCTCATAAACAAGAGGAATCTTAAAAAAAAATCCCAAAAAAGCTGCTACTGACCCCTCAAGGGGGGATTTTGCATAAAAGAGATCAATGTTCTCAAAAATGAGAAGGCGCATAATGTAAAACAGTGATAATATTACCCTCCACACAAAGGAACACAATTTGGGACAGTCCATCTCCACTATAGAAACTCCCTCAAAGATTGATCCATCCCATTTGTTCACCACAAGTGTAACATTGTGTAATACAGAAAGGTTCTTGACAAGCTCTTTCACGTGGATTGAACTTCCTTTGTGTTCTCTAAAATCTGCAGTGTGCACATAACATATAGTTATTCTTTCATCATCACAAATGTGTACCCCTCCCTATACCGCTGTACTCAACCCCTAAAGAGGCGATATACTCTCCATCGAGAATATTCCTCCCGTCCACCACTACTTTTACTCCTGCCTGGCAAATGTGGTTCCAGTCCAGACTGGTAAATTCTTCGTGGTCTGTAAGGATAATAATCCCATCAATTCCATTAAAATCAGAAGAAAAGGCAATTCCATAGCTTTCCACTTCTTCTTTAGTGTACAGAGGATCATAGGCGTACACTGCAACACCTCTCTGGATGAGTTCATCTTTCACAATAAAAAAAGGGGAATATCGTTCTTCTTTGACACCTCCACGGAAAGAAATTCCTAAAAGCATGATTTTAGCTTTTTCAAAAGATATATTACGTTTTTCAAGCAATTTTTCTGCTAAATCAACAGCGTGGAAGGGCATTGACTCATTGATCTTTCGTGCAGTACGTACTAAGGGGGTTTTCTCACTCATGATAAAATACGGATACACAGGAATGCAGTGGCCTCCCACACCTGCACCTGGCTTGTGGAGATGACAGTAGGGCTGTGTGTTAGCAGTATCAATTACCTCTGTGACATCAATGCCAGCCTCCTCACAGTATAGTGCGAGCTCGTTAGCCAGAGCAATGTTCACATCTCTGTAGATTCCTTCAAACACTTTAACAGCTTCTGCAGTCTTTGTGTCTTTCACGAGAACAACACCTTTCGTATTGATCTTTGAGTACACCTCTTTAACAATTTGCCTTGTTTTTGAATCTGAAGCGCCAATAATCTTGGGATATTTGGACGTAATATCTGCAATAGCTGTGCCTGTCATGGTCCGTTCAGGACTGTGGGCAACACCAAAATCTTTCCCTGCTCTCAGGCCTGATGTTTCTAAGAGGGGATTTAAAAAGGTTTCGCACGTTCCTGGGGGTGCTGTTGATTCTAGAACTACAATGTCACCTTTTCTGAGCACTGCTGCAATTTTAGTGCAGACATTTTTGAGAATTGAAAAATCAGCTTTCGTATCAGTGCGCAAAATGGGAATAATAACAATGTGTATACCAGCTTCTACAGGAGTTGTAACAGCTTTGAAGCACTTTCTCTCAAGAGCAGACAGTAACAATGTACTGAGACCAGGTTCTTCAGGCACAGGATTTTCTCCTGCATTTATTGCTGCAACCCTGTTCTCATCAATATCGATGCCAGTCACTTCAAACCCTGCATCAGCAAGGATACAGGCCAGTGGTAATCCCATTTTTCCTAACCCCCACACTGCTATTTTACTCACGTAATGACACCTCCCGGTCCTCTGTATAGGACTTGATAGCTGCCAAGGCCACCTTCAACGTGTATAACCCATCCTCTCCTGTAATAGGAACTGCTTTGTCCTCATTGATGCTGGTAACAAATGCTTCCAATTCAGTCCTCAGAGGTTCTTTGCCTTCAATCTTGGCGTCTCTGACCCATTCTGAATCGTAATTTGTGAGAGAATTATTCAAATAATCCAGATCCACAATACTCTTGGTACCGACAGCAGTGAGCTTTCTCACCTTGTGAGGGCTGTGCCAGTTCGTATCTATCAATCCAGATCTGTGGGATTCAAATGACATGAGAATAGAAGCATAGTCTTCAAAAGTGTGGATAGTTTTCCCTGCTACTGCAAATACTTTCAAAGCATGCTTTTCATACAAGTAGGAGATAATATCAATATCATGCACTCCTAAATCGATGATAATTCCCACATCTCTAATGCGGGGATGGTATGGTCCTACCCGCTTTGCAGACAAGGAGATTACCTGCCCCAGGTCGCCTCTGTCGATCATGGTTTTTAACTTGATGACAGTGGGTTCAAACCGGGTCACGTGCCCTACCATGAGTTTTAAGTGCTCCTTTTTGGCCAGGGTTATCATGTGATCTGCTTCTTCAACAGTGGAGGCTATAGGTTTTTCCACCAAAACATGGACTCCTTTTTTCAGTGCAGCACAAGTTACTTTTTCGTGTAACGTGGTGGGAACAGCAATAGTGACTGCATCTAAATTTTGCTGCAAGAGTTCTTCATAATCTTGGTAAGTTGGTGCACCATACTGCTCTCCCACATACTGCAACCGCTCTTTATCAATGTCAGCTGCACCCACTAACTCAACACGCATTTGTGAGAAATTTCGTACATGGTTCACTCCAAAAGCTCCGCAGCCAATGACACCCACTCTCATGTGGCCTCACCTACACACTCACATATGTAACTGAGATTATCCTGCGTGACACCAGGGTGGACAGGCAGTGATAAAACCTGGGCTGCTGCTTCTTCTGCTTTTTTCAGGCCTTCGTGGGCAAATTGCGTGAAAAAGGGTAGGTTGTGGAGGGGATTTGGGTAATAAACCCTGCTACCAATGCCTTTTTTCGTCAGGTGCTGCTGCAGTTCATCCCTGGTGAGAGGATATGATTCTTTCACCTTGATAGTATACTGGTGGAAGACGTGCTTTTTTCCCTGTTCCACCTGCGGTAGTTCAATTCCTTTCACATCCAAGTGACGAGAAAGGTATTCAGCATTTCTAATCCGTATCCCGTTGAGTGTGTCCAGTTTTTTAAGCTGCACACGCCCTAAAGCTGCAGACACTTCTGACATTCTGAAATTGTATCCGGGGAATGCATACTCGTATTGACGGTTCTGACCAATGTTCCGGAGCAGCCTGCACCTCCTGGCTACATCTGAGTTTGACGTGACCACTATTCCTCCTTCAGCTGTGGTCATGTTCTTGGTGGGATAAAAGGAGAAGCAGCCAGTACCAAATCCTCCCACTTTTTTCCCTTTGTATTCAGCTCCATGGGCCTGGCAGGCATCCTCTACCAAAAAGAGGCTGTAATCTTCAGCCAGTTCTGTCAACACGCCCATGTTACAGGGGTTGCCGTACAGATGCACTGGTAAAATAGCTGCTGTTTTTGAAGTAATACATTCTTTTACCTTTTCTTCATCAATGTTGCAGTCATCTTTAATATCTACAAAAACAGGTGTGCACTGGGCAAAGATGATAACACTGGCAGAGGATATAAAACTGAAAGGAGTGGTAATGATCTCACCTTTTATCTTTCCAGCTAGAAGTGCACACAACAAAGCTGAAGTGCCAGAATTCACTGCTACCGCATATTCAGAGCCTATGTAAGAAGAAATCTCCCTTTCAAACTCTTCTACATGAGGTCCATTGGTTAACCAACCTGATTGAAGCACTGCTTTAACTGCTTCAAATTCTTCTTCTCCCAAAACAGGTTTTGCTATGGGAATCATTTTTTCACCTTTTTTCCGCACACAGGACAGATTTTCTCTCCCTTTAGAGGATGTCCACACTCACAGACATGCCCTTTAATTACGCCAGGGTTGCCCACCACCAGCGTATACTCTGGGACATCTGCTGTGACAACTGTTCCAGCGCCCACCATGCTGTACTTACCAATGATAATACCACAGAGTATGGTAGCATTAGCGCCGATGGAAGCACCTTCTTTTACTTCTGTTTGTTTCAACCGCTCTGCATTCCACAACCAGCTTCTGGGATACACATCATTGGTAAAGGTTACATGAGGACCGATAAACACACGATCTTTAACTACTACACCCTGATACAGACAGGCGTAGTTCTGAATTTTGCACTCATCCCCTACCGTCACTCGTGCGTCTATGTACACCCCTTTTCCCAGAATACAGTTTTTTCCAATACGTGCATGTTCTCTCACCTGGCAGTGGTGCCAGATTTTGGTCCCTTCTCCAACAAAAGCATTCTCAGAGACACACGCTGTGGGATGAATGAAAATATCAGACATGGAAACTCGTCGATATGTAGTTTGATAAACTTTTCGGTCTCATTCACAACCATGATAACCACTCCTATTTAGCCTGAAATCAACTTTTTGTGTGCAGGAAGGAGTCTTTTCTTTTTAAAAAAGATAAAAAGGCAATGAAGCTCTCTTTAGCTTTGACCTCTAGCCTCCAGATGAACCCTGAAAAATCGTGAAGAGAGAACTTCTCCAGTAATACTAATCCTTGATCATTTCAACCCACAGCATCAACCCAACTCTGTTCAAAATAAGATTTTCATGATATATTCTCCTGAATCCGGGTATGGGGAAAAAAAAGGGTTCTATCTTTATTGTTTCCACATGAAACTTCTCCAAAATTTTTTTCAATCCTTTCCTGGTGTACCGCTTTCCAAAGGTAGCAGGTCTGTCCTTGAAAGTCCCTCTCTTTACATGGATGAGCATCCAGTGTACAGTATAGGGAGAGAGAAGATGCGGAACAGTAATAATAATTTTCCCTCCTGATTTTGTCACCCGTACATGTTCTTCTATTGCCTTTTCTGTGCCTTCAAAGTGTTCTACAACACCAAAAGAGTAGGTCAGATCAAATGTATCCTCTTTGAAAGGGATTACCCGTGCATCTGCAATCACTGGTGAGAACCCTTCATTTTTCAACTGTAAAGCTGCATTCTCCAGTATGTCAATACCATATGCTGCAATCCCCTGTCCTCTCAGAAATTTTATCCACCGACCATCTCCAAATCCCACTTCGAGAGCAGTCTCAACAGTATCCGCTGCACTGAGTAACCGTACTTCATAGGTTTTATAACCAATTCCTTTTTCATGATCAGATCTTTCCCATTTTTGTCTTACTGTTTCCCAGTATTCCTTCAGTACTTCATCGTGAGACATTGATAAGGCCTCTTTTTCTTTTACTCACTCGCAGAATCCTTTTAAATGTTTCCACCAAGAACTGAAAATAGTGTAACAGTATCACGTTCTGCTGCGAACCTATTGTACTAAATCAGCTTTTCGTATGCAGGAAGAAGCTTGTCCCGGACTATAGTTTCCCAGTCATACGTCTGGGCAGAAGGTCGAGCATTTTTTTTCAGCTCTTTCCTCAGTGATTCGTTTTCCATCAATGTTACCATGGAATTTCTCACAGACAGCACATCGTCCCCTGATAAGAACCCATTCTCTCTGTGGTTGACAAACCTCCTGTTCCCTAAAGTATCTGTAGCAATTACTGGGAGTCCACAAGCTAAAGCTTCCACTGTCTTTAAAGGGGGCTGTATATCAAACTCTGGTGTTACAGGTACATAGCTCAAGAAAACATTACAGCACCGCATATACAAAGGGATTTCTTCATACGGAATACTCCCTGTGAAGATGACTTGACTTGAAACCTTTAAATCCTTTGCATATTTTTTGAGCCTTTTCGTTCCTCCATTTCCTACCAGCATTAATTTTGCCTCCCTTTTTTCATTTACCATCTTCAAAGCTTCTATTACAGTTTCGATTCTCCTGGCAGGATGGAGGTTCCCCACGTACAAGAACAGAAATTCATCAGGATCAACACTATACCTATCCCTCATGTGTGATTTCCCTGGAGAAAACCTGTTGAAATCAGCCCCAATGGGTACAATAGTTATATCCTTTGTGTATGAAAACGGAGATGTATGACTTTTGTCTCTCAAGATAATGTGATCAAATAATCGGGATTCAGCAGATTGTATACTCCACCCTATCCGTGAAGTAACCCCACCCCTTATGGGTCCAGAAGTTGTGAAAAATATCCATTTCTTGCCTTTGCCCCTCAAGAGGAAGGGGAAAGAAGAAGAGCCAGGAAAGTGGTACACATGGACTATATCATATGCAGAATCTGGAACCCTTTTCAAATATCTATACACCCTCACCAAGAACAAAAAAGGGTACATTGATAGATTTTTCACTGAAGAAGATTTTATAAAGAGAACAGTGACGCCATCTATTTCTTTTTCTTTTGTATCTGTTTCTCCTGCCGCGATTACCTGGACATCTATTCCCAGCCTTGCCAGGTTGCGAGAGTATTCATACATGGCCACACTACCAATACCCGGGTATCGTGAAAATCCTATGTGGCACACTTTCATAGAAAGGGTTAAGTGAAGACACTCTTTTAAACCTATGTTTTGCCATAAAAAAATTACCATGTGTGGCAATATTCTTTATGATCAAACGAGATGACCCAAAGTAGATAACTAATCTTTTATTTTCTTTATTTCTTTGCAAAAAAATCATTGATAAGATTTCCATTGAAATTTTGTTAATTCTGTTTCGATTTTACCTTTTTCTAGTGTGATCATAATTTTTTTTATTACATTAGAAGGTACAACAGCCTGAAGAGATCTGGTAGAGCAGGTTCACAATGTATATTCTCTCAGTGCAGCTTCTGCAGCGTGTGCCAAACCTTTTTAACCCTTGTGTGCAACTGCTCTCTAGATTGCAGCGTGAGAAAATGGAAGAACCCATAAATGCAAGAGCTGTTGATCAGTCCCTCAAGAAGATTGCTAAAGGTGGCGGACTGATATTTGTTGGCACTCTCTTTGGCATGGCTGTGCAAATGGTAAACAGGATTCTCATTGTGAGATCAGTCCCCATGGCAGACTACGGCATATTTTCTCTAGGACTCATCTTGTTCAGCATGGCAGGGACACTATCACAGGGCGGATTTTCCCAGTCAGTGCCTCGATTCCTGGGTTATTATCGCGGAAAAGGCGATGAAAACAGGATCAGAGGGATCATGAAATCAGCTTTTAAGATAGAACTCCTCCTGGCAGGAGCTGTTACTGTGGTTTTGTTCTGTGGAGCTCGTTACATAGAAAGTTTCTACCAGATGCAAGGATTGAAGACAGTAATCATGATATTTGCTGTGGGAATTCCTTTGTTCACTCTCATCCGTATTATTACCAATATTTTCAGAGGATTTGACAGAGTGGAACCGACCCTTTATTTCAAGGATATAATGACAGTGAGTCTCCGGTTTTTCTTTCTTCTCCTCGTGGTGATGGTAATACCTTCCTTGCTGCACATTGTGATTGCATACGTGGTTGCCTTAGCAGTGACGAGTGTCTTCACTGTAAGTTACTATTACAGAACCCAACCTGTACCACTGGCAGGTGAAGTGGCCAGCATGGGGAAAAAATTGCTCTTTTTCTCAATCCCGCTCTTTGGCACTGTATTCCTGGCCCAGTTGATGAGATGGACAGATGTGCTCATGCTGGGATATTTCACCTCTGCCGAAAAAGTGGGATTGTACAATGGGGCTCTCCCCCTTTGCGCATTAATACCTCTTTTTCTGAGCTCTGCAGGGTTCATTTTTGTACCTGTCTTGTCAGTATTGTACTCCCAAGGGCAGCTTTCAGAGATGAAAAAGACCTACTCTATCATAACGAAATGGACATTTTCCTGTACATTGCCTTTGTTTTTGATGATTTTTGTCTTTTCTCCCCTGGTTTTGACCTTTTTGTTTGGCCCCGATTATGAAGGAGCTAGTAATGCATTAAAAATTCTGTCAGTAGGGTATATGTTTCACGTTTCGTTAGGGCCTATTGGCCAGAATTTGATCATCCTTGGCAGACCGAAGTTGATCATGATCAATAACAGTGCAGGACTGCTCATTAATGTGGTGCTCAATTTCCTGTTGATTCCGCTTTATGGAATAGATGGAGCAGCTACAGCTACAGCAGTCACTTATGTTTCGCTAAATATTCTGGCCCTGATGCAGGTTTACAGGATTTCCAGAATACATCCATTTTCCCGCACCTATGTGAACCCATTGGGGTTCTCTCTGGGTCTGGTGGTGGTATTCTTTGCAGCATTTACTATGGTCACTGTGCAGTACTGGATGCTCCCTTTCATATGTGTCCTGTTTGTTGTGTCATATTTTCTGGTGATCCTGCTTACCAAGAGCTTTGATCGGGAAGATATCATGCTGCTGAAAACGCTGGAGAAGAGAACAGGTATCAACCTGAAGTGGCTGAGGAAAACACTGAGAAGATTTCTCTGACGCAGCTGGTTTCTATGGGGCCTGTAGAAGAAGACAGAGCTGCAGTTTTCAATTGCAGGAGATTTTCTGAAGTGATTTGAGAAAGGGTATATGCCACATGCAGCAGCAATTCTCACAAACCCCTTTCAACCATCACTATTTTCGTTTTTTCTATCAAGGACGATAAAATAATGGTTTTTTGACCAATAGACCTTTTCAGTCCTTTCCACATCAGGTAACGAATCTAAAATCGTGTTCAGATGTTTGGAAGAAACCTGGTGATAGATGAGACCAGGTTCAGGTTCTTCTACTTTCTCTCTCCATCCCAGCGGAATCAAAAAAATCAACCGTTTCTTGGCCCTTGACCAGAGTTGTCTGATAGGTTCTTCAATCGAGACAAGGTGTATGAGCAGGGAAATGGAGAAAACAGTGTCAACTTTTGGAAATTCGGACAGATCATACGCATCACCCTGTCTGAAATCTGCTTCTGGAAAGTACTCTCTCGCTTTTTCCAGCATGTGAGAGCTTGCGTCAACACCTACATAGGTTGTAACCTTCCCTTTGAGTGCATAGTAGAGGTGCCCCAGACCGCAGCCCACATCTAGAGCTGTTTTCCCCTTGAGGAGCTTCACAGGAATATCCATTCGATCCACATTAAGCCATTTTTTACGATTATTAGGAGGTCCCCAGGTATCGATGTAAAATTGAACCCTTTTTTCATCCCAGAATGACATGATATCACCTTCTAAAGTCAAAATAATCTGCATTTTCTGAAATGATCTGATTCTCAAAAAATACAATGGAAAAGGCCCTGTTCTTAGTATTTGGATGTCTTGTCTCTCTATTTTGCATGTCTGTGATAATGGAAAGAATTTATAAACCTATCGATCTATACTCTGTGGCGAGTGAACCTGTTGGCTGAAACCTGTATACTGTACTGATGTGGTTCCATCAGCAAATACCAGAATGAATGACGAAGGTGAGAGAATTTGAGAAAGATATTGCTCAATGCTAGTAACAGGAGTTTTCGAATCGAAGAACCGTTAAAACACAAGGGGTACTCTGTAGTACATACTCCTCATCAAGGGGGAAAACTTTTCAAGATTTTTGAGTTCATAAGACTCACGAGAAAGGAACGTCCTGATCTGTTCTTCATTGATTCTTCAGGTATCATCTTCATTTCTGCTTACATCATCAGTTTAATCTTTAAAATACCTTTTGCTGCCAGAATGAGAGGGAATATATGGGATGTCTTTGAAGAGCAGAAAACTTATCTTGGATTTGTTGGATTGATGTACCGGTACATTCTCCTCAAGATAGGTGAAGCTATACTGAGGAGATCACACTGTGTGTTTCCAGTTTCCCGTGCTTTAGCAGAAGCCCTTGAGGAAAAGGGTGTCCAAAAAGAGAAAATAAAAGTTCTGCACTATCCTGTAGATTTTGAAAAATTTCATCCTTCTAAAAAGAGAGGAGATGTAATAACAATCATATCGATTACTAACCTTTCCTTTAGGGCAAAATTCGGGGCACTGATCTCTGTACTGCCGCAAATTGATGAAATTCTCACAGAATATCAGGACTTGCACTACATAATTGTAGGAGATGGAAAATTTTCCTCCGTGCTTGAAGATGCAGTAAAAAAAATGAAGAATACTGACCGAGTATCCTACGTGGGCTATCATGAAAAAATTGAGGATCTCTTTGCAGAATCAGACATCTTTCTGCACTTTTCCAGGCTGGATGGGTTTCCTGCAGCTGTTGTGGAAGCTCTATCCTGCGGACTTCCTGTGGTAGCAAATAAATATGAGGCCATGATGGAACAAGTTAACCACGGGGTGACAGGATTTCTCGTAGATGATTCATTCTCATTGAGAGATGCTTTGCAGTTGCTCATTGCAGATGAAGAATTGAGAAAGAAGATGGGACAACAAGCAAGGTCATACATTATCCGTGAGTTTAACATGGAGACTGTTGCAGAAAAATTCCAGAGAGAAATAGAAGCATTACTGAAGGATCAAAAGTGATACTATACCTTGATCATTTCAGCCCACAGCATTAACCCAATTTTGTTCAAGAGAGGGTTTTCACAGTAAATCTTCCTGGCTTTTGGTATAGAAAACAGAAAAGGATCTATTTTTATGTCTTTTACATCGACCTTCTCCAGGATTTCTCGCAGGTTTTTCCTGGTATACCGCTTTCCAAAGGTAGCAGGTCTGTCCCTGAAAGTCCCTCTCTTCATGTGCAGAACCATCCAGTATACTGTGAGGGGAGAGAATAAATATGGGACAGTGATAATGATCTTTTTCCCCGGTTTGGTGACCCGCACGTGCTCTTCTATTGCTCTTTCTGTGCCTTCAAAATGTTCTACAACACCAAAAGAATAGGTCAAATCAAATGTATCATCTTTGAAAGGGATTACCCGTGCATCTGCTATAACAGGTAGGAACCCCTCTTTTCTCAACTGTAAAGCAGTACTCTCTAGGAGGTCTATACCGTAAGCATGTATCCCTTTCTTCTGCAAAAGGTTCATCCACCTTCCATCACCAAACCCTACCTCAAGCGAGGTTTCAACACCCTCTATCTTTTCCAACAGACGTTTTGCATAGGCTCGGTAACTGGCCGCTTTTTTGTAATGGGGGGTTTCCCATTGTGGCCTTAGCCTTTCCCAGTATTCTTTCAGTTTCTTGGTCTCATCTGCAGTTGGTTTCATTGAACAGCACCCTCCCGTACTTTCTTATCTGAGAACCTTTTTTAAACTTTTTCACAAAAATCTAAAAGCGCGTGGCTATCTCAAAAACCAAAAACAATGTTTCAAACATTTTTACTATGTCAGCTTTCGCATACCTAGCACATGAATGTTAGATGAAAGCTATCTGTTCTCATTTTCTCATCGTAAAGCAGATGCTCCAAAGTTGCTGCCATTAAGCTGTATTCCATGCCCATGCGATACACTTCTTTACCGCAACTTTTAAATTCCTTCCTCTTGAGGACTCACCATGAGAGATAAAATACTCTATGTGCTGCGAAATCTGGGAATTTTGAAGGAGGAAACCTTCCACAAGCTGCGGGGATTGAAATGTGGGAGAAATGTTCACATCTATCGTTCCCTTATCGATCTGGGTCCAGGAGGGCGAAGGAAGGACCTCGTGGAAATCGGGGACAATACTACTGTTTCCTTTTCAGCCATCCTCACCCATGATGCGAGTGCAAAAGTATTTACAGGAAATGTGAAAACAGGGCCAGTCAAAATCGGGAAGAACTGTTTCATCGGGTACGGGAGTATCATCCTCCCAGGGGTTTCTATTGGAGATGACTGCATTATAGGAGCAGGATCTGTGGTAACAAAGGATATACTGCCAGGGACAGTGGTGGGCGGTGTCCCTGCAAAAAAGATATGCAGTCTAGAAGAACTCCTTGAAAGGAGTGAACCTACTGGTTGAAGATGTCATTTATCTCATTTTTGTAGCACTCTGCTACAGCTGATAGAGTGAATTCTTTTTCAATGAAGGATCTCCCCTTTTGGCCCATGGATTTTCTCATCTCTTTGTCAGTTATCAACTGGGTCAATGCTTTTTTGAAAGTAACTGCATCATCTACCAGAAATCCAGTTTCACCATGTTGCACCTGTTCTACCATGCCTCCGCATCGGTTTGCTATCACTGGTGTTCCACTCGATAATGCTTCAAGCACTGCAGCAGGATAAGCATCCAGGTATGAGTAATGAACGAATATATCTGTTTCTGCAAAAAGAGATTCCACATTCTTTACGTATCCCAGATAGACTATATTGTCATTTCCCAGCGTTTCCAGGGTTTTTTCCACCTCTTTAGAGAATTTTCCCCTCCCTGCTATAAAATAGTGAATATTTCCATGTTCAGAGATGACTTCATCCACTACAGGGAGGATTTCCAGCAATCCTGCGGTCTTTCTTTTAAAGGTAAAGTTGGCAGCAGACATAATTCTTACAAGATCATCTTCTTTCTTTAAAGGATGAAACCTCTCACAGTCTATTGAAAAGCGTACAATTCTTATTTTTTCTTCTTTTATCCCCTTTTCTTTCATTGTTTCTTTTAAATGATTGGAGACTGAGAACAGCCTGGTGGACTTTTTGAATACGCACTGACAGACTTTTGAAAGGATCAGTTCATATATTCTCTGTAGTGCAGTGTAGTATTCTTTCTGTTCCTCATAGATGCTCCATATATCTGCTCTCACCCTCACAACTAAAGGTATTCTGAATAGTACGCTGAGAACGTAAGCGGTCAAACACATGAGCCCTGCTGAATCCACAAGGATGAGATCTGGCTGTTCTTTCACCATGACAGTTATCAGTTTCCACAGTTTTGCGATCTTATTCGTTTTAGCTGTTCTATCCGGTATCTCCACTACAGTGTACCCTGCCTCAAGAAGCGGTTCTTCTATGCGTGATCCTCTCTTACCTGTGTGGATCAAGATTTTCATTTTTACCTCCCGAACTTGTGAGAGGTCTTTAGAACAGAAGAGTCTGTCCACACCTTCACTGCAGGTGGAGGCTCTTTCAGAGTACACATGCATGGGGAGATATTCCTGTCCCATATAAATATGATGTTCCCTGCTTGGACAATCACTTTTTTTGTTAGCATTGGAAGATGAGGGTTCACCTCAAATTTCTCTTCTCTTTTTTTGCTCACCTCTCACCTCTCACCTCTCACCTCTGACCGAAACTTTTATATATTCCAGAAATTTCTGAAATTTCAGAAAAATCTGGAGGTTACATATGACCAATAGAATACGACGTGATCTGGTGCAGGAGCTCGTATCTATGGCCCGAACCTGGGGCCTCTCAGAAGGAAGTGCTTCTGTTTATGCTACTCTAGCCCTGTCAGGGAGGGCTTTAAACATGAGCGAGCTCCAGGAGTTAACAGGGTACAGTCTCTCATCTGTTTCCACTCTTTTGAAATCTCTCACAGACAAGTATCTGGTTACCAGAACAAAGAGAGGAGGAGTCTACGTGTACGAAGCAGAGATACATTTTGAAGAAATATTCAGATTGCTCACCAAAGAACTGCTGGAGAGAAATATCCTCCCGCTGTACAGAAAGGTGGCTGAATTCAAAGAAATACAGAGTGGAGCCCTGCACCAGCATCTATCTGATGTAGAAGAAGAGATGCAGAAATTAATCGATTATCTCACCAAAATTAGCCAATTGGAAGGTGATAATTATGTTGCTGAGAAAAACCCAATCAGTGTGCCCAGTATGTCTTAAAGTAATTGAGGCAGACATAAGAGAAGAAGATGGAAAGGTCATGATGGAGAAAACCTGTCCAGAACACGGGTTTTTCAAAGACTTGTACTGGGGAGATGCAGAATTGTACAAGAAAGCCCAGAAGTTTGCCCACGAGGGAAAAGGAGTTTACAATCCCATGACAAAAAGGGATAAAGGGTGTCCTTTTGACTGCGGCATCTGCAACGAGCATAAAACCACCACTATTCTGGCCAACGTTGATTTGACCAACAGGTGCAACATGCGCTGTCCCATCTGTTTTGCTGATACCTCTTCTGAATACTTGTATGAGCCCTCCTACGAAGAAATTGTGGACATGCTCGTGACTTTGCGGAGTGAAGAACCTGTTCCGTGCAAAGCAGTGCAATTCAGTGGAGGAGAACCTACTGTACGAAAAGACCTTCCCGAAATTCTGAGAAAAGCCAGAGAACTGGGGTTCATGCAGGTGCAGATTGCCACCAACGGACTAAAAATGGCAGAATCACCGGAGTACTGCGCAATTTTAAGAGAGGCTGGATTGAACACAGTGTATTTACAGTTTGACGGAGTTACCCCAGATGTGTATGAGAAGACCAGGGGATTCAACGTCTGGCCTGTCAAAGAGAAGGTCATCAAAAACTGTGAAGAAGGAGGAGCTACCAGTGTTTGCCTTGTACCCACTCTGGTAAAGGGAATAAATGACCACCAGGTAGGAGACATTATCCGATACGCATTCGACCACCGGAAAATTGTTCGAGCAGTGAACTTCCAGCCCGTTTCCTTTGCAGGTCGGCTCACCTACGAAGATTTGATCAGCATGCGTATTACTATCCCTGATTTTGTCAAGTTAGTAGAAGAGCAAACTGACGGACAGATCAAGGCAGAAGACTTCTACACTGTCCCCAGTGTAGTACCAGTGTCCTACTTGATTGAAGCTTTAACTGGCAAACCGCAAATCGAGTTCACCTGCCACTTTGCATGCGGGACAGCAACCTATGTCTTCAAGGACAAAGACAGGTTAGTGCCGATTACCCAGTTCATCGATGTGAAAGGAATGATGGACTCTCTAGAAAAAATCTCTCAGAAACCCATTTCCTGGTGGAAAAAACCGTTCGTAGGTATACGGGTGTTCAACACATTACGGAAGTACATTGACAACGAGAAAAAACCTGACTACCTGAACATCCGGAAACTACTCATGGACATTTTAATCGGCGGGAAGTACTTGGACGAATTCTCCTATGAGGCTGTGTTAATTGGGTGTATGCACTTTCAGGATGGGTACAACTTTGATATAGAGCGGGTCCAAAGATGTGCTATCCACTACGCATTACCTGATGGGAGGATAATACCATTCTGTCCTTTTAATACAGTGCACAGGAAAGAGTTTGAAATAGAGTATGCGAGACAGAAAGGGACTCTCAAAGTGAAAGAAGAAGTCGTAGTTTAACTTTTTTACTTTATTTCATTTATTTAACTTTTTTTATACAATCTTATTGGGAATTACTTTCAGGAGGGTTTGAAAAGATGAGCAAATCACCATCATTATTGCTAAAAGTCACATATTTTCCATCGGGGCTGATGAAAACTGCACGAATGAAATTTCCGCTTTTTGCTTTCCAGAGGGTAATACCATCCCCATTCAGAACGATCAGCCGATATGGATGATTGCTCCCAAAAACAATGTAATCGCTCTCAGGTGTTACTGCCAGATACAAATTCTCTTCACCAACCTCGATTTCCCACAGTAATGTACCAGCAGATGAGAACTTGTAACCGTATTCTTTGCATCCGACAATGATAGAATCATCAGTAATGGCTATTGATTGGGGAACACTTTTGACTGAAGAAGACCACAACTCTTCTCCTTCTGGAGTGCATCCCACAATTTTGAACCCATCTTTTTTAGACCCATAGACGATATAAGAACTGTCAGGAGAAAAAGCTACTGTCTGATTCCCAAGTGGGACAGATATGATCTGTGCATTTTTCGACCAGACACAGTTACCATCACGTACACAGTGAATAGCCTGATCATAGTCAGTGAATATAATACAGGAGCTGTCAGGGGCTACCAAAACCTGTTCAATAATTGCGTGGTGGTAATATTTCCACAATACATCGCCTTTTTTAGAAAATGCCCATAATACTCCTGTTCTGGTTCCTACTACCAGTAAGTCATGAGAAGCTCCAATCCCCTTATCGCTTATCTTTCCTACTTCTTTTTGCCAGAGTATTTCACCTTCACACGTCAAGAATGCAACACCACCTGTTTCTGATACTCTATTCCACGTTCTAGCAAAAAAGGCATCTCCAAGAAATACTATATCTCCGCTCCCCAATTCCGGGCTTTTCCAGATACAGTTACCCTCCCAGTCAAGACAGAAGACATAATTATGTACACCATACAGGAATTGATCTGTTCCGTAGATAGTATCAGCTTTGATGTCTATCAATATTCCATCACTCACGTATTCATCGTCTTGAAAGTAATCCTGGTAGATTTCTCTTCCTGAAAAGACTACTGCAGCAATCATCATGATAAGTGCTGCGAGATTTTTTAATGATCCCATGTTATGTATTTCTTTGAAAAGGATAAAAGGATTTTGGCTTTTTGGGTTGGTCTGTCTGGTTTAGTAATCTTTAGGTATGTCTACTTTTGGGTATTTCACTCGTTACTTTGACTTTCTTGATTTCAAGCTTTGATTTTAGGATTTTAGGTTCAGATTTCATACCTTCATTCTAATGCATGTACAAAATACATTCTGATTCTAATGAATTATAAAATGGAATGTACAACATTTTTATACTTGAACCTTGTGGTCAATGCATGTCAGGTATTTTGTTTTTCACCACCAGGAACCTTGAAACTATGAACACATTCTACACCTCTGAAGTCGGAGCCACATTATGGCTGGATCAAAAAGCCTGTGTCATTTTAAAACACGGCAATCTGTTGCTGGGATTCTGCAGAGGAGAAACTTGCGATACACAGGGGATTATAACCTTTTTTTACCCGGATAAAAAGGGAGTGGATGAAGCATATCAGAAGTTAAAAGAGAGAGCAGTAACAGAACCTGAAGAAAATGAGAAATTCAGGATATATCATTTTTTCGCAAAAGATCCTGAAGATCGTACCATAGAGGTTCAGTGCTTTTTACACCCTTTAGAACCGTATCAGGATGCTGTAGAGATTTTAGAGAGTCGCAGGAGTATCAGGCATTATCAAAACACAGAAGTGCCTCTTTCTGTTTTGCAGAAGATTTTCGAGGTGTGCAGGTTTTCTCCCACATCCAGGAACTCTCAGTCATATTATTTTGTGGTAATCCGTGATAAAGAGATACTGAAGTGGTTAGCCTCTCTGCGAGGGGAACCCAGTGCACCCATTGGAAGGGCGCCCATGGCTGTTGCTGTAGTATCAGAACCACAAAAATCTGGAGCATACATACAGGACGGGTGCATAGCTGGATACCACTTTATACTAGCGTGCTGGGGACATGGATTGGGTACGTGCTGGATTGCTACCATGGACAGACCTGATGTAAAAAAGGCTATACAAGTACCAGAGGAGCATTACATAGTTACTGTGACACCAGTGGGTTATCCTGCTCACGTGCCTGAAGCACCACCCAGAAGGGGAGCGGAAGAGATGGTGCACTTTATCTGAATAAGGCTTTATAAACCATTTTTTTATTTTTTCTTCATTCTTTCATTTTCATTTTTTCAAATGCCTTTCGAGCCTCATGAGTATCGTAAATGATAGTAAGGTGGTCTATTTTGCCATCTTGAGAAAGTTCAACAACATCGACACATTCAAAAGATGTCACTGTTCTGTTCTTGAGCATCCATTCGTACAAAAAATGGACTGCTCCCACAGTTTCAGTTTTGCCTGTAAAAAGGTTTAACACTGTTATCTTTGATTTTGTCGTATCTTTTAATAGTTCTTTGTAAAATTGTGCTGCTTTTACTCTCCCATACAGAGGAGAGGTTACTACAGCATTTTCTGAAAAGAGATTCATAACATCCTGGTAACTGCCTTTTTCCAGTGCTTCAAGATACTGGGTGAGCATTTTTTCAATTTCCATGGGTTGTAGAAGATCTTTGAAGCTATAAACCTTTGTGAAAACAGTAGTTGCGACTCTTTCACAAGGTCAGTGAATACCTGGTACATTTTGTCTTACAGGTTTTAGTAAAATAATCTTAAATCCTCAATAAAGTCGATTTTTATAATTTTTGTAATGATCCACAATGTTTTAAAGCTTTTAGGATAGATGATTCTAGTTTCCTGTAGTATATGCATATTCACCTTCTAAAATTTCAGTCAAAACTTCATTATTCGAAATTTTAGAGATTTTTCTCCTATAGTTTTGCAATCTGAGATTCTGGTCAAGGATTACTCTCCATACCCCCATAAATCAATATCATGTGCAAGCTTCCCCAGAGCAGTCAGCCTTTGATCCAGTTGGGACATGACTGTCTTTTTGGAAAGTGTGGACAGGAGAACCAGGTTCTCATCCTTTTTAATTACCTTTACAAACCAGGGAAGTGAACCATTCTTTGGA
>SMTZ1_10012711_pt1 | contig 18419 bp, 8 predicted proteins | sample DeeMarSWOR136_30_FD_25667 | JGI IMG/M metagenome (IMG submission 25667)
AGAATCTATAGGGGTAAGCTGATTATTTATTGTGATAATTGCAAAAAATATACTAGAATTCCAATTAAAAATGATAAACCAAGAGAGTCAGTACCCCCGAATGTAAAAAAATGAAAAAGAATCATCTTTTTCTCGGAGAGAAACATCCTTTTGGACCCCAGGATTTTTAACCTCTTTACTACCTTGTTTTCTGAAAAGGAAACTTTCTTTCTCCTTTTTTGTAAGATTTGTATTAAAAACATCTGTTATTCTAATTATTTGTTGATAGCTAATGATCTTTTTACTTGTGTTTTCTAGAAAGGCTTTTGCTGCATTGTTTTCGTGTCCTTCTAGGTAAAATATTGTTTTGTTGTTCATTTTTGTTCTGTGGAGGATTGGAAAATATTTCTTCAGAGTAAAAAAATTGGACTTTGGATCTTCATGTGAGCAAATCTTGTAACCTTTCATTAAAAGTTCCTGTAGCAGTTCAAGTGTTTTTCCTCTAATACCTGGCCATCCACAGGGTTTACTAGGTAGATCCTTTGCATTCCTATAAACCGCTTTATAGGATATTCCGAGTTCTTTTGCTGTCTGGTATTTTGATTTCCCGCTTTTGATTTTTCGTGTGATCCATGCTTTTTTAGCAGGAGACAAATGCCTACTTGTAAAATTCTTTTTTGTTGTCATCACTAACGAGTGTAAAAAGATGTATAAGAACTTATCTGAAATCAGACAATTATGGATGGTATTTTTCGAAATCAAAATTATAATTTTTATACCTAAAATTTAATTTTTTATTAGCGAAAGTTGAGGAGTTTTTGTAACAATGGAAATCGTTCTAAAAACCTCATAAACAAAGAACTATATGATACTCTGTTTCTTGGTGTAATAATAACACTGTATTCACTCCAAGGACCCCACAAATTTTCAGTATCCTTACATCTTACTTTAATAGTATACTTATCTTTATTTAGCCAGGTATGATTCAATTTAATTGTTTCACTGGAGTTGTAAGGTCCAATCCACCACTGGGTAGTCCAGTCACCATCACCCCATTCAATATAATAATAAAGATCCCTACAAAGGGGTGAGGTTGCTTTAAAAGTGTACTGGTATTCTATTCCTATTTTACCTTTATTGGGACCGTTTATTTCTGGCGCAGTTGGTACAACTGGATCCATGTTGTTAAAAGCATAAAGATAACCATAATTACGAACCGCACCGGGATAAACATATTCTTTAGCTGAGGTACCGATATAAACAGTGCTATCCTCACCAATTATCGGAGCAAACTCAACCCCCCATCCATAATCACAAATCTGTTTCCGCCATCGTAGCGTACCATCAGGATTAACAGCCACAATATCTCCACCATATGGTTCATTATCTGTACCAAAAATAATAGTTCCATCAGCTGAATTACAAGGAGTACCACCACGCATGGTATCACCAACAGGAAAAGTCCATTTCACAGAACCATCAGCTGGATTTACAGCATAAAGAGTTGAATACCCAGCATAAATTGTGCCATCTTGTCCAATAGTGGGAGAAGTCCCCGCACCAACATATGTTGCCCATTTAAGAGTACCATCCGGATTAACTGCATGAAGATAATTATCAAGAGAAACAACATAAATAGTACTATCATCACCAATACAAGGACTAGCTCTCACCCAATGTCCTGTTTGATACTTCCACTTCAATGTACCATTATCAGGATAAAACGCATAAAGATAGTTATCATGGCATCCACAATAAACAGTGCCATCGTCACCGATAGCTGGTGATGAGTATACCACATGGTTTGTGTTATATCTCCATTTGAGGGATCCATTAGGATATAAAGCAATAACCGCACCCAAGGGTGGATTACTGTTACTTTGAACACCAAAAAAAATAGTTCCATCACTGCCTATCGCGGTTGATGATAAAACCCTTCCACATACATTACGCCACTTGATTGTCCCATTTGGATTTATAGCTATTAAACCATCCCATGGAAATTCTATACCAACATAGATTGTGCCATCTTCATCAATAACAGGAGAAGATCCAACTTCACCATCGATAAAGCATTTCCATTTCAAAGTACCATTAGGATAAACAGCAAAAAGAAAGCGATCATAATTATCATCTTCACCTCCGAAATAAATCACTCCATCCTTATCAATCGCTCCAGATCCTTCAATATAATCATAACATTTAAACCACCATTTATTATAAAAACTATTATCGGCAGTACTATAAGGACTCCTACCAGTATGCCTAACATCATGACAATACATAGGCCATGGAGAATCCATAGGAGGACCATCTGAGGAACTAATTATACCTGTGTAATTCTCATTTAACTCTAATGACTCAACATTATCAACAAGATTAACCTGATTTATTCTATATTCATTTTTGATATTATTTTTATTCATGATTTTTTCAGATAGATTATAAATATTATAATTAAAATATTGGTTAGACTTGTTATTTTTAAACATTTCATCCCTTTGCCCGAGAGAAACAGGGTTAAAAAAAGTACTAAATAACATAATTAAAAATATTAAAATAATTAATTTTTTGTTTTTCATAAACATGTATTCCCCTCAATATATTATTGATTTAGAATTATATTATACTGATACAAACTTATATACCTTTTGGAACAGAAAATAATAATTTAGATAATAAAAGAAATTAATTATAACCTATATATATATATATATATAGAATATGATATTTTTGTTGCATAAAAATTGATTAATTATAAATACATGAGACTGTATTGGTATAATGGGAGAGGTTTCCTACATTGAAAAAAATATTTTTTTAAGGAGAGATGTTTAAATGGAAAGAAAAATTAGTGCAATAATTATAAGCTTGTTAATACTAACTAGTATAGTGGTAATTGTTAACAATGAACTGTATGTTGAGGCTACAGGTGGAGAAGGTGAGGGAGATATTGATAATATCGGACTTGACTATAATTTCTTGTGGAATGTTTCAGACAATGTAAGCCAAGCAGTTTATAAAGCATGGGAGGGTGATGAGATCACCAAGGGTCGTGAATTTGGAAGTAAAGGAGATATCTGGACAGCAGACTTAATTCGAGATTATATGACACATGATTGTGGTTTGGAAAATGTTGATCAAATACCTCTTGGTCCGATTGCGGGATGTGATGATCGCTTTTACACTAGCAAAATCAATGTCAGTGACTATCTTTTACATATAGATAACCCAGACTATAATAGTGACACTGGACTTCCTAATGATGTACCAAAAAATGAAACTTTTGTGTTCCCACAAGCATATCCAAAATGGGGCAGCCTTACCTTTAATTCAATAATGGAAGATGAAGATAATGTACAAGTAATTGAACCATTAACTATAAATTGGCCAACAGCTGGTACCTTAACTAATTATTATCTTAATCTATCAGTCACAGCAGCAAATCAATACAATCTTATAATGGGAAATGCAACCTATGTTGCTGATGATGACCCGTTACCCGAGGATCAGGATGACAAGGTTCTTATATTTGATGAAGAAGAAGGAGTGTGTGAAGAAAGACTAGAAAATGTTACTAATGCATCAAGTGTGATTCTTATACATAATGTTACTTCAAGATATAATACAACGAATGCTTCTAATTGTTCTTTCTCTGTGGGTAGAGTGAATTCTAATGAGAATAATTTATCTGAAATACTTTATATGTTGAATAATAGTGAAATTATAATTGTTGAAAATATTCTTTATAATGAAACATTAACATTTACCTATAATATAAACTCTGAAAATATTATTTGGCTTTGGGATGATTTCATACTTATAGATGAATTAAAGCTGCCAAATTGGGGTTTTAATTATGACATTTGGTTTCCAGTGACATATATATTGAGATTAATAAACACGGTAACCTCGTTACCCTTTTTAGGTGAATGCAGGGGTGTTATACTTTTTAATAATTTTACTTATGGTAGTACTTATAATGGTACACATTTTATGAATGTTAATAATCCAGCTCTTAGATATAATGGTTGGTTTAGATTTTATTACACGGATTTTGGTGTTTTTGGTTTTCCTGGTCTTCCTATATATTGGGTGAATTACACGGTGGGTCACTGGCTTATTGAACATGCTGGTTTGAGTAATAATACTGTTACTGGTTATGTGAATCAGAATTATCTCAAAGAGGAACACTGGCCGCCTGGAAATCCAAGCCAGTGGACATCTGGTGTTACTGCTTATAATGTTATAGGTAATATTACAACTGATAGAAGTAGTAATGTTCCCGATCCTGATGATCCTATAATCATTATTTCGAACAGGTATGATGGTTGGTGGTCCGAGGCTTCATTTGATTCAGGTTGTGGTGTGGGTGTGGTTCTTGCCATTGCCAAATATTTCAATGACTATAACATAACCCCTAAGGTGAATATTACTTTTTTAGAAACCACGGGCGAGGAGTATAAGTTTCGTGGTGCTCAACATTTCAGCGATAGTCATCCTGATAATAATTATAGTATGTGGATCGGTTTTGATCAACTGGCTTCCAATTGGACAGGTTCCGAATTGAATCTGACTTTTAACGATTATGAGGTTCGTAATATTACTAATGCTATTGGTGAAGAGATGGGTTACCCGAAGAGGACTAATAATGATTACTCTCTAAATACTAGTGTGACGTTTGGGGGAAGTGCTGCGGAGGAGGATGTTTGGAAACAAAGAAATTTGACAATAGACGAAGGTGGAATAAATTGCTCCTATCCTTGTAATACAATTTGTTTTACAAAGAGCCTTTTTGGAACTTATGGTAAGAATCCGTTTCGTCACAGGCGTGGTGAAGATTTTACCGAGGGTGATCTTTTGAAAAATATTGATCGTGAGGATCTTAATGATACCCTGGAGCTTGCTTGGAATATTACCAAGTATTTTTGTGTTAATCCTGATTGTTGGTTCACAAATGTTACCTATCAGGTTTTTGATTCACCAAACGATAGTGATGCATTAAATGATTCAATTATGGCTAATTTTACATTGAACACAATAATGCCAAATGATAAACTCAGAGTTGAATTATTGTATTATACAGAAGAAGAAGGTAGTGATATTCTTTATTCTTATCAAAATTACAGTGTTAATTCATCAGGACTTAATGCATCAGTCGTGTTTTCTATTCCTGATTATGCAGATAAAGGTTATTATTCTATAAAACTTCTTCTTTATAATTCAACTGGTATAATAAATAAAATTGTATTTAATGATAAGGATTATAATAATGACACCAGTGATGAATCAGAAGTTATTACACTTTATCATCCATTTGGTTACACAAAAACAGGTAGTTTGTATAAATGTGTCGCTGATAACATATCAGGTTCGACCTTTACAATAAACGAAAATGGATATGCTGATAACATAACCGCTTACATTAACCGAGCATATGGACCCCCGGGTCCATACAAATGTATGCTTTATAGACTGAATGATTCGAAGCTTATCGCAACCACATTAGAGGATTGGACCCCTAGGGACTATGAAGATCCTGTTCCTTCTCTGGGTTGGGCTGTTTTTAATTTTTCAGAACCAAAACCAGAACTAATAAATGATACAGAATATGTTATAACCTGCTGGGGAGAAAATCAATATTCTAGGTTGTATTATGATGATTTTTCATACACTCGGGGACGTTATGATGATAATGAAATTTATGGTGATCCACCTAATTATGCCAATTTTTCTAATGAAAGCAGATTGTACTCAATATATTGTAGTTATACACCTGATAACAGGGGTCCTGAGATAACATCCATAACCAGTAACCCTATTGTTGTTGGTTACGGTTTTAATGTAACTATTCAAGCTGATGTTTATGATATTAGTGGTGTAGATGTGGTTAAGGTTAATATTACTAAACCCAAAGATACAGTAGAAACACAAGGTTATGATATGACGCATATCTCGGGTGATACTTATGAGTATGTTTTTAATAATACTTGGCAGAATGGACAATACAATTACAGTATTTATGCATTTGATGCTAATGGTAACAGTAACACCTCTGCATCTTTTAGTTTTAATGTTTCAGTTAATGCCTCAATTAAGGTTTGTACTGTTAAAGATGTTTATAATCTGGAGGAATTTGTTAATATTACAGATCCGCCAGTTAATCATCAATTGATTGGTTACGAATTTTTGGATGATGGTAAGGTTTTACATGTTTGGAATAGTTTTGATAGTTATTATTTTAACACCAGTAATGGTATGCAGTTTACTAATCATTATAATAATTATTGGAGTCATAATGTTTTGATGCTTGGTTATTACAATAATGAGGAGTGGAACTTGGTTTATCGGGTTGATGAGCTGTCTGGTTTTAATAAAAATATTGTTTCTGATAATGAGTCTTTTGTGAATGTTACTCTTTGGGAGGATCTTAGTTATGGTGGTTATGATTTTCGTCTTGCAATAAGGTATTTTTTGGGTGTGGATGATAATGAGCTTACTGTTATTCCTTATATTAAAAACTTGGGTGTGGAAATCCCTTATGTTTTGGGTTTTGCTTGGGAACTCAAGGATATTCAGGTTGACCTGACACCTGGTGGTGATTATATTGAAATCAATGGAACAAGTTATTATCTTAATCAGAGTTTGGATGAAACATATAACAATTTGACTGAATCGTGTTTCTACATCAGGGAAGATTTTATGGGTAATAAGTCTGAGTCGCTTTATTTGCGTTGGGATGAAAATCTGGATTACAAGGTTCAGGTGAAATCACGAACTGGTCAGTATAATGCACCTATTATACTGTGTGTTAAAATAGGAACTCTTGGTGTTGGTCAGGAGAAATACACGTTTTTGTTTTGGCATGATGCATCTGAGGTTGTTTATTATTTTAAAAGTTATGATAATGGTTTTCCTGGTGAAAGTTGGTTGACTAATCCTGGTTATATGGTTGATGGTAATATTAGTACTTTTGCTTCTACAAGTGTTGATGGTGATGTTGAACTTTTGGATGGTAATTCTTGTAAAGGTAATGATTTGGGTGTGATTGGTAAGGTTGAGTTGCGTTGTCGGGGTTATAGTTCTGGTTCTGAGGGGCCTGTTAGAATTATTATTCTTCGACCCGTATATAGTGGTGGTGATGGTGATGATCATTTTTTTGTTACCAATTCATCAGCAAGTTGGTCAGTTTGGTTTAATATAACTGATGATACTAATGCATCAGGAAAATGGGATTGGAATAATATAATTGATTTGTGTTGTGATGTGGAATCTAATCTTAGCAGTGGTACTTTGTATTGTTCCAAGGTTGAGATTCGTGTTACTTATAATCCTTATTCCAGTCCAGAGTTTTCAAATCCTTATCCTGCTGATGGTAGCATGGGTGTTCCTATCACACCATTGTTGAATATTACTGTGAATCATCCATTGGGTAGTATTATGAATATTTCTTGGTATAGTAATAGTAGCGGCAGCTGGCAAGTTTTCGGTGTTAATAACAGTGTATATAATGGTACGTATTATCAGTTGTTTAGTAATGCTTCGGTTAATGGTGTCTGGTGGTATTGGATGGTTAATGCCAGTAATGGTGATGTTTATAATGAAAGTAGTGTTTTTATGTTTTATACTGGTAATCAGTCTAAGATTGTGAATACTGGTGTTACTAATTTTAGTGGTTATTTGTTGATGCAGGTGGATTATCTTGAGGGTGAGGATTGGGTGTTGGATACTGAGGTTGTGGATGAAACAAGTACAAGGACTATTTTAGTGGGTGGTCAGTTGGGTTTGGATACAGTTTTTAATGGTAAGGTTATCACTAATGATTTGTCTCATGGTAGTGGCACATATCGAGTATATGCAGCATTTCGTGATCCTTATGGTGATGTTCTTGTTTGTGATGATGATTCTTTGTTGGAAGCATGGTATGAGTTTACAGTAACATTTGAATAAACTATTTTTTCAATATTTCAACAATGCTGAATTAGACAGATTGAGTATATACAACAAATGAGGTTTACGACACTGGTAATTAGATGGATTGGTATATCGTACTTTAATCGTAAAGTAAAAAAAGAGTCTTACAAAAACACCTTTTAAGAAGCTTTGCACGTTTATTCAGTTTTGCACGTAAATTCACATTTTTGTACCTTTATTCAACACCAACAGGAGAAAGAAATTTCTGATTTTATGTGCAGAACAGTTAATTTTAAATAGTTAAAAAATTGAGTAATTTTTTTTATTATATTAAAACCTGATTTAAGTTGTTCTATATATCATATGGTTTTAATGCTGGATGCCAATCAAAATTAACTATAGGTGAAAAAAAACCATTACCAAAAATAGGTCGGTAATAACCTTGGTCTATTCCAATAATTCTCACGCCAAATATTCCTAGGAATTATTGACCCTATAAAATAAGCATTTTTTTTATTGAGAATAAAATTATTCTTAGTTATAAAATTATGATAACCATATTCACAAGAAACACCTATATTATTTTTTGAAATATGATTATATGTAATATTATTATTTATTGAAACAATTTCAATACCACTTGGGTTATTATTTGAAATATGATTATATGAAACATAATTATCCGAACCACCAATAATACCAATCCCATTATCAATATCATCACCCTCGCCATTATCTGTAACAATATTCCCAAAAACAACATTGTTACAACCTTCTTCAATTCTAATTCCCTGCTCATTAAAACAAATAATGTTATTAAGAATCGTATTATTATTACCAAAAACGGTTTTAATACCATGGCCATTGTGATGCAAATAATTCATATAAATTACATTATCTGTACATATCTGATTAGAAGACCATATAGTAATACGAATACCATCTGAAAAATGATAGATTTCATTACCTGAAACATTATTAAAAGTTGAACCAATCATAACAGCTACACCAGCACATGGACGAGTATCATTTTCCTTGCTTATTGTATTGTTCTGGATAAAACAATACGATGAGTTTCTAATACATATCCCAGAACGCCAATCCCCTAAATAAATCTGAATTTGCTCCATAATATTATCCCTAATAGTAACATTTTCTGTGGAAATAATATTCACCAATGTTGAATCCCAAGGCTCATTAATAGGTTCATGAGGATGAATCATTGTAAAACCACTAACAAAAACATCATCAGCAGTGATTTTTACAGCTGCTCCCTTAAAATCAGCATCTATAACAACCATGTTTTTATCTTCACCAATTAAAAAAATACTCTTACCAACAACAACATTTTCATGATAAGGACTAGAATCACCAAAAACAAAAACAGTATCACCATCAGAAGCATTATCAACAGCATCCTGAATCCTAGTATAATTACCCGGTCCACTGCCACCAACATAAAAAACATCACCAGACAAAGTTATTACAGGTTGCCTATTAAAACTAGTATTTAACCCAGCATCAACAGAACCAAAAATAAAAATCATACAAAAAAATAAAACACCAACTATTATTTCAGTATTTTTTATATTTAGCATAAATTTTCCTCCCATAAAATAAATTAAACAGTATGTTATTTATAAACTTTTTTCTTAAAAATCAAAATATTAACAACAAAAAGTATAAAAATTCTTACTTTATCCTTTAATCTAATAATAAAAATGAATTGAATTTTTTAATAACTTCTAAAATTTAAAATAATATTATAAAAAATTTATTATAATGTTAAATTGTTAATCATCCTAAAAAATATCTTTTTTTTAAAATTAGTATAATTATAAGGAGAGATGTTAATCTTAATAAATAATTTTAATTTAATCACTAAAATATAACATAATGTTTATTAAATCTTAGATGATTTTATTTTGTGAGGGAAAAGAGGAGGTATTTTATTGAGAAAAACATATTTTATTTTTTTTGGGCTTGTGGCATTCTTGATAATTCCTATTATGACTAGCGATGCTCAAGAAACAAAAATTATAAGCATTGGTATAAACGGTGGAGATGAATATCCATATTCTGTAACAGAACGAATAGAAAGGGCTATTGATAATTACAGCTGGGTTGTAAATAATACTGAATATATTTTTTATACTACAATAATGAATATAACATGTGATTATAGTCTTTTTGATGTTCAAATTATAGATGGTGTTACCGATGAGCTTGTAAAATTTATTAGACATCCATTGAGACCAATATTAAATTTCAAAAATTTTTTAAATAGAAAAAAACTAGATGATGCTATTTCTAAAGATGGTTGTGGTTTTATTGGTAGATGTGCTGGGGGCTGGTTACCACCAGAATATGATGAACCAGAACCCGGGGGAATAGTTGAATATTACCTTATTGATCAAAACGCGTTTTTAGAGGATATCAAAACACATGTTAAGATTGATTTTTCAATACTCAGCCAATTTTTTAAAATGAAATATTGGTTATTTAACAGGCCTCAACCAAGATTGATAGAGAACCCAGGTGCAATAGGTCTAGGTGCCTATAGTGAGTATGGGAGTCATTATAAATATGCTATAAATAAAACCAAAAATATTCATGGATATTTTGTAGATTTAGTCAATTTAGATACAACACATGCGATTCTTAAAGACTATGATGGTGGCACATTATATACATTATCTATGGGTGGAGGATGTTTTCCAGATAAAGATTTACCAAGCTACGTTACCGCTCTTGCCTATTATCCAGATGAATGTACAAATACAAATCCAAAACAGGATGTTGCTGTTTGGGAATGTAGACCAGTTACTACATTCTTGGCTCAAAGTTTTAAAGAATTAATTCAATTTGTGAAGGATAATATAATAAGTATATTATCTGTTGATGATATACCATATAAATATCGGGTTTTATTTGAAGAAAATGAAGATGCCATAGACATAAATAAATTAATTTCAACTGTTACATCGAATACTTCATGGTGGTATAAAAAACAGAATAATGAAAAAATAGAGACAGAGATACAAAATATGCCAGCTATTATAGCCTTTCAACATGGAAATGGTAGAGTAGTATTATCCGGGCCTCATATAGCTAATAATATTACGACTGATAAAAATGCTGAAATAATTGATATGTATAATCCTGGTTTTTTAAAAAATAGTGGAAAACTTGGTGTAAATATAAGTGAAGGACTTTACCATTGGAAATCAGGTGATTCCTGGTTAGACTATAGTGATCTTGTTTATAATGAAGATCTTTATTGGTACTAAAGACGAGAAGCAGCATGGGCATCATCAAAAGTTGCGGATGATAGTCTTCCACCAGTTTATGGTAATTCACAAGTTGTTGATATTGATCCTTATAGATGGGATTCAAACGAGATACCTATTATTTTTTGTGTTGGAAAAAACAGTAATGAAAGCTGGAGTTGGAATAGCAACACTAGTTATCTAGTCAATCTTTCTTTGTTTTATAAATATAATGCTACTGAGAAAAACGGGGATTATACAAATTGGACTTATTATAATAGTTCCCTTACGGGTAGACCTTACTATTTAATTTTTAATGCATCCAATGCAAGTGGCCCGGGATATTATAAATTTTGCTCCATATTAAAAGTATATAATAATTCAAGTTCATCTTATGATGTTAATGAATCATTCCCAACAGAAAATGATGCAGGAGCAGGGATTAATGTTTCTGTAAGTGCTGAATTTTCAAGTAATGCAATCAATGTTTTTACAATGGAACCTGTAAATTTTGATAGCAGTGCATCAACAACTATTCAGAGTACAACAATTACGAATTATAGTTGGGATTTCGGCGATGGTAACATTTCATATGAAACTAACCCCACTCATGTATTCAACGACAATGGTATTTATAATGTGCAGTTGACAGTGGAAAATTCTGTTTTCGCATTGGATAATTTTACTCGGACAATCATTGTTCATAACCAACCACCACAAGTTAATTTTAGCCCAGAGTTTAAGATTGTTTTTGCGGGTGAAAACATTGATTTTGTTGACAACTCAAGTGATGTTGATGGTAATATAACAAATTATTTTTGGGATTTCAACGATGGTACAAATTCCACGCAGCAAAACAATAATCATTCCTTCACTAAAAGTGGTTTTTATACTGTTTCCTTAGAAATCACAGATGATGATAATGACACAAATAACACAGTTAGTAATATACTAGTAATAGACTCACTTGTGAACAAGAGTCAAACACCAGGTGATCACATCTGGAATAATATCACGGATGCTTTGAATAATTCTAGTTGTGGTGAATACTTATACGTTGAAAACGGATCATATTATGAAAATATCACAATCAACAAATCAATAAATTTACTAGGTGAGGATAAAAACAATGTCGTTATTCATGGCTCTGTTTCAATGGTTAATCCACATGATTTTGAACTCCCTATGTATAAAGATGTTGATTTATCAATAATTGTCAACATGACAGGAAATATACTATTGATGCGTTTCAACAATGAAAGCATTTATGGTGAGAATTATTCAAACTCGGATTTGGTTTATGATTATTCAGGTGAAAACAATAATGGTACCAGGGTTGGTGCAACCTGGACAACATCAACAATCAAAGGCTCTGGTGCGTTTTTGTTTAATGGTATAAATGATTCAATCAATATAAGTTGTATACCTGATTTGGCTGATTCAAGTGTTACTGTTTCTGGTTGGATTTATTGGACTAATGACAGTAGTACAATTGATTCAATAATTAGTCAATCCAATGGAACTGCTGGTTACTGTCTTTATTTAAATGGTACTACCTGTAAACCAGTTTTTTGTTTAAATAATGTAGAAGCTGTATCTTCTGTTAGCGTGGGTTATGATGAATGGCATTATATTGTTGGAACATATGATGGGGGGACTCTTAGGATATATGTTGATGGATTTTTAGTTGGTAGTAACAATATAGCAGGTTCAGGAGTGAGTACTGGTTGCTACATTGGTTATGATAATAATAATTATTTTTATAGCGGGGTTCTTGATGAAATTTGTGTTTGGAACCGGACACTACCAGGTGATGAGATTAGATTGATTTATGATGGTAATAAACACATTGTTGTTGAGGGTGTCACATTCCGAGATTCTGATATTGGTTTACGTGTTTGCAATCATTCTGAAATAGTTTATTGTGATTTTAACAACAATACTATAGGATTACTGTTGGACAATGCTAGTGATACAGAGATTAGTATGTGTAATATAACTAATTGTACTACGGGTGTAAAGATTGTTGATTCGGTTCCTGAGAGTTTTTATTTCAACAATGTTGTTGATTGTTATATTGATGATGCTGATTTTTGTATTGTTGTTGAAAACTCAACCTATATTAACCTAATACGAGACCTAATCAATGGAACAAGTGGTAATATGAGTTTTAATGATGGTTCTGATTTTGGTAATATCTCAACTATTAATTGTGATTCACTTGGTAATGTGGCTCCTGATGTTCCAATTGTTTCAGGGCCTGTTCTTGGTGATGTTAACAATTCTTATACTTATTATGCTTGTACTAATGATTCTAATGATGATCAGATTCTTTATAGGTTTGATTGGGATGATGGAAACATTAGTAGTTGGTTGCACCTTTTTGTTTCAAATGAAACAGTGAATGCTTCACATACCTGGTTGGAACAAGGTGGATATTTGGTTAAGGTAAAGGCTAAGGATGTTTTTGATGTTGAGAGTAACTGGTCAACTCCTGTGCTTTTTAGAACTGAGACTCTTATGCCGATTATTAATTCTTTTAATAACACCCCGGGTGTTGTTGGTTTCGGAGAAGGTGTTACTATTACTGTTAATGCAACAGATGATGAAACAGGTAATTTTAGTGGTATTAAAACAGTACATGTCATTATCACATATCCGGATGATACAATTTGTAATTACACCATGAATAGTGTTGGTGGTGATGTTTTCGAGTATGTTTTTTCAGGTACCTGGCTTACGGGTCAGTATAATTATACAATTAGTGCTTGTGATAATGCTTATAACTGGAACAACAGCATTGGTGTGGGTTGTTTTAATGTTTCAGTGCTGGCGAACATGTCTATTTGCACTATTAAGGATTCTTACGGGGGTAACGAGATTATTAATCTGACTGATCCACCTGGCTCAAGTCCTGTTTCACAGGGTTTTATTGGTTATGAGTTTTTAAACAATGGTAGTGTTTTGCATGTTTGGAACAGTTTTGATCATTATTATTTCAACACGAGTAATGGTGTACAATTCAGTAATCATTTTAACAAGTATTGGAGTTGTAATGTTTTGATGCTTGGTTATTATAATAATGAGGAGTGGAACCTGGTTTACCGTGTGGATGAATTGTCTGGTTTTAATAAAAATATTGTTTCTGATAATGAAACCTTTGTTAATGTTACGTTGTGGAAGGATCTTAGTTATGGTGGTTATGATTTTCGTCTTGCTATAAGGTATTTTTTGGGTGTGGATGATAATGAGCTTACTGTTATACCGTATATTAAGAATCTGGGTGTGAATATCCCATTTGTTTTGGGTTTTGCCTGGGAACTTAAGGATATTCAGGTTGATATGACACCAGGTGGTGATTATATTGAAATCAATGGAACCAGTTATTATCTTAATCAGAGTCTGGATGAAACTTATGAGGATTTGATTGAACCTTGTTTCTATATCAGGGAGGATTTTATGGGTAATATGTCTGAGTCGCTTTATTTGCGTTGGGATGAAAATCTGGATTACAAGGTCCAGGTGAAATCAAGAAGCGGTCAATACAACGCTCCTGTTAAATTGGGTATAAAAATAGGAACACTAAATGTTGGTCAAGAAAAATATACAAGTTTGTTTTGGCATGATGCATCAGAGGTTGTTTACTATTTCAATAAATATGAACTTGAGGAGTGTTGGAATAATGAACCCGACCTTATGGTGGATGAATCTGTTGAGTCTTTTGCTATGACAGATTATAATGGTAATGTGCAGTTATGTAATGAAAATACTTGCCCAGGTGAGAATTTGGGTGTGATTTCCAAAGTTGAGCTTCGTGTAAATCGTTATCAGGAGGGCGAACTAGGTAGTATTATTTTACGGCCAGTTTTTAAAGGTTTAACAGATGGTGAGAATTATACTTCTGAAATATCAGCTGAGCCTGAATCTAATTGGTCTAGTTGGTTTGATATTACTGATGATGAGGGTCGTGTTGGCGAGTCACCCTGGTCCTGGTCTGATGTTCAAGGTCTTATGTGTGATGTGGAGGCATCTTTTGAAGAAGAATGTCAATTGTTTTGTTCCATGATTGAGATCCGTGTTACTTATAATTGTGTACCTGTGATTTCTGATCCGTTTCCGGTTCATGGTAGTATGGATGTTGCTCTTAGTCCGTTGTTGAATATCACGGTGTTTGATGGTGATGATGAATTTATGAATGTTACCTGGTATAGTAATTGTAGTGGTAGTTGGCAGGTTTTCGGGGTTAATAACAGTGTGAAAAATGGTACGTTTTATCAGGTGTTTAGTAATGCTTCTGAGAATGGGCAGTGGTGGTATTGGAAGGTGATGGTTGATGATGGAACTGTTTATGTTAATAGCAGTGTTTACAAGTTTTATACTGGTTGTCAGTCTAAAATTGTGAATACTGGTTCTACTAATATATCTGGTTATTTGTTGATTCAGGTGCAGTTTAATGATTCCGGTAAATTGTTTTTGGATGATGATACGGTGAATGAAACATCTATGTGTACTATCTCAGTAGGTAGTCAGTTGGGTTTGGATGATATATTCAATCCGAAAGAAGTTAACACGGATTCTTTATCTCATGGTAATGGTACTTATCGTGTTTATGCAGCGTTTAGGGATCCTGAAGGTGATGTTTTAGTTTGTGATGATGATACATTGCTAGAAGCAAGTTATGAGTTTACTGTTGACATCTGATTGAGTTTACTGTTGACATCTGATTGAATTAGAAGACAATATCAAATCAAAATATCTGTTTCAAAAAAACTAAATGATTTGATATACATATGTTAAATAATAAACTCTATCACTCTTGAAAACATTCTTCCATCCACTTGAAAAATAATAGGTTAATATTTTGTGTTTTCACTTTGTATGTAGTTTTACTTCTAACTCTATTCTCCGTTATCTTTGTTTTTTCTTGTTTTCCATGCTTTTTTTGCTGCCTCCTCTTCGTTTTTTGTGTTTCTATCCACATACTTATAGCTTCTTCTATTGCTATTGTGATATTTCCTTTTTTCATTCCCTTGCTTTTAAAGACTTCACTACGGAATTTTTCTTCTAATTCATCTGATAGGATTACCTTGATTGCTCCCATGTTTATCAAGAATCAATCTAAATAGAGGTTTATATACTTTTACCCTTAAGGGTAATATTTATATAGCTATAAGATATATAGGTGTATAAGGGTATAAGTACTTAAAGGGAGTTTAGGGCTCCCTTTGAGTTGGAGAAATTGAATGCGGTCAAGCAATCCAAATATCTCCAGAAAAAATATAGAACTGGAGATTTATAAAACCTTCGAGAAATTCAAAGAAAATAAGAATATTAAGATTGCTGATTTTCTGAAAGCATTTGACGTATTATTTTTTCAAGTACGTAAATATCGGAAAATCAAGTTTTCCTATGAATCACTTATTAAACTTATTTTATTTCAGAAACTTAAAGGAATAAAACATTACACTAAATTAGCAAAATATTTGAGAAGAAACCCATCGGATAGATTTAAACTTGGTTTCAGTGAAACACCAAACAGAGCACAAATCGGTTATTTCATCAACCATATCCTAGACAATGAGATCAAAGAAACTCTTGACCATATTGTCTCAAAGATTGAGGAAATCTCAGAAAAGTTTGGTGTTCTCCTGGATGTTAAAACATTAGAACCAGAAAAACCACATAAGGAAACTAAAGAACGAAACCAGTATCTACAAAAGAACGATAAAACCAAAGAAATCTGCCGACTTTTTAAGAAACGATTTGCGCCATTTATCAATCTCAATCTGAAAAACAATGCACTTTACAAAAAGACTCAATTCATCAATCTTTTAATTCACATGGGTATGACAAAAGACTTTGCTGAGAATGGAAGCAAAACATACAAAGAGTTACGAGGTGATGATAATCCAGATGCAGACACACTTTTGTATCATCTAAAAAACTACAATAATCATAAAGATCTGCATAGGATGTTTACCACCTTATTTGAGATTGTTTGGGAGATGACCAGAACAGCAAATCTTTTTGATTCAAGGAGACAGTATGATGTAGCTGTTGATTTTACAGAGTGGTATTTCTACGGAGATCGTAGCACTCCGATGGTTGTGGGTAAGAAACCTGAACGAGGAACAACCAAATGTTATAAGTTTGCAACAATTAACATTGTGGAATCAGGTAAACGATTTACACTTCTTGCAATACCTGTTGGACCATTTGATAATAAAAATAAGGTGCTGGAAAATTTAATTCAATATACAAAAGAGCGTATCAGGATTCATAGAATCTATGTCGATCGTGGATTCTTTGATTCTGATTCTATCAAAATATTTAATCGTCATCGTTTAAAATATCTGATGCCATGTACACATATTTCTACAGTAAAACATATATTGGAAATTACTCCTGCTCCTTCTGTTATTTCTGATTTTGCTATGGCAGATATAACCTTCAATATGGTAATACTTCAAGAGACAAATGATAATGGAGAGACTCTGAAGTATGCGTTTGCTACAAATGAAGTGTTCGATGAAAATGATGTAAACCTAACAGAACGGTTATTCTTTCTTTATGGAAAACGCTGGGGCATAGAATCAAGCTACAAAGTCAAAAAACAATCTTATCTCCCAAAGACAACATCAAAGAATTATCTGATTAGATTGTTTTACTTTATGTTCTCTGTGTTGTTGTATAATTTGTGGATTCTTGCTGATATTCTCATCTGGATTGCTTTATTTGGAATTGTAAAAGAAGATCATCTACTGACATCAAAATATTTTGGGACTGTATTGTATATGATTGATCCAGGTGGATAGCATGACTTTTATTTTGATTTGTTTTTTTCATTTTCTGGTAGTGTAGAATAGTTTTCCATTTTATGTTTTTTGTTTTTGAGCCTGTTTTTACTCTGTAAATCCATTATTTTACTGTGTAAATTGACTTAAAATTTACTCTATGTCGCTATTTTTGTCTATTTTAATATTCCCTAAGTCTTACTTTCGGAGGTACTGAGAGTTCCGCTAGGCTTAAATAAGCTATCGGTTATTACCGTTACCCAAATTAATCCTTATAACAGGAGTATTATCTATATGACAACGGTTTATGATGTTCCAGCAAAGGATCTAATAGATGCTTTGGCAAAAAAGTTGCAGGAAGATATTAACATTGTTATGCCTGAAGCAAATAAGTATTCTAGAACAGGAGTAGATAGAGAAAATCCTCCTACTCAGAAAAATTGGTGGCATACACGATGCGCCT
>SMTZ1_10002521_pt1 | contig 18411 bp, 11 predicted proteins | sample DeeMarSWOR136_30_FD_25667 | JGI IMG/M metagenome (IMG submission 25667)
CTTCGTGTTGCACTTCACCTCTATCTCGGTCTCCTTCAGCCCTTCTTTAAGACGAGCCCTATTCAATGGTCCTGCATCCTGGGCGATCTCCTCAAGCATTTCAACAAGTGTCACTTTCTTTCCCTCTTTTGAAAGAAAGAGAGCTGTCTCAACGCCGACTAACCCTCCACCGGCGACCACGACTTCCTTCCCAATCTTCTTTCCCTCAAGGACCTCCCAGGCAGTCACCACATTTTTCCCGTGAATGCCGGGGATCTCCGGAATGAGGGGAAGGGAACCTGTGGCAAGAATGACGACATCAGGTTTGCTTCGAAGAATTTTCTCAACGTTAACCTCTTCATTAAGAGTAACGGAAACTTCCTCCCTCTTCATTTCACTGACCAAAAATTCCTTGACGGCTGAAAATTCTTCCTTTCCCGGAGGCCTCTCTACCAGGAAACATTGGCCCCCAACCTCTCCGCCTTTCTCAAAGAGCTGAACGGCATGGCCCCTCGAGGAGGCGATCACTGCTGCTTCCATGCCGCCAGGCCCGCCCCCAATGATCCACACCTTCTTCTTTTGAGCGGCAGGGGAAACCTCACCTTCCCGACCTACCTCAGGGTTGTACAGGCAACTGACCGTCTTTTCCTGTACCAACCGTTCCATACAGCCCTGATTACAGCCGATACAGCGGCGGATTTTATCATATTCTCCTCTGAGCGCCTTATTGGGCCAGTGAGGATCTGCAATGAGTGCCCTGCCCGTGGCCACTAGGTCCGCTTTTCCCTCTCGCAGAATCTGCTCTCCTACCTCAGGGGTGTTAATTCTTCCGACGGCAATCACCGGAACATTCACTTTTGCTTTAACCGCTCCAGCAAAATCAGCATAACATCCCCGGGGCACAGAGCCTGGCGGAATCATCCTGATCACTGTGGCGGGGATTTCTCCGGTTCCCGCAGAAACGTGAATGACATCGATCCCCTCTTTCTCAAGACGCATGCAAAGCTCAATCACATCTTCCAGGGGTGTCTCGATGGGTGCAAACTCCTTTGCATTAACCCGGTAGGCGATCAGGAAATCATCTCCTGTCAGCTCCCTTGCGCGGCGGTAGACCTCAAGCGGAAAACGCATCCTCTTTTCGAGGCTGCCTCCGTATTCGTCCGTTCGGCGATTCGAGTAGACGGAGAAGAATTGATTGATCAGGTAGCCGTGGGTTCCATGAAGCTCGACGCCATCAAATCCTGCCTCTTTGGCCCTCCGGGCACACTGGCCGAACTTCTCAACGATCTCTTTGATCTCTTCGACAGTTAAGACCCGTGGCATCTCTCCGGTCGAGAGATGGGGAATGGCTGAGGGCCCCACTGCTGCAGCTCCTGTCAAAGCTGTCTTGAGCTCCTTGGAAGAGGTGATCAGCCTCCCATTATGATTGAGTTGCTGAAAAATTTTGGCGCCCGTCGCATGAACCGCATTCGTAAACTCCCTCAGTTTGGGAATGAAACGGTCCTCGTGAAGGAGCAAAGCACCGATCCTCTTCTTTGCAGCAGGGTCGATGTAAGCGGAGGAGACGATGAGCAGCCCGGCACCTCCTTTTCCCCGTTCCGCATAGTACTTAATGAATCTCTCACTCACAGAACCATCGGGCTCTGCAAGATTGGTGTTCATCGGTGGTAGAACAATCCGGTTGCGGAGGGAAACAGTCTTAATTTTTATGGGGCTGAACAACAACTCGAATGGACCCATCCTCATCTCCTCCTGTTCAGTAAAAGATTCCCGGAAGCATCAACCTTCGCGTTCCACGCTGGAAGGACCACTGTCGTTGCCCCGCTTTCTTCAACAATGCCAGGCCCGCTCAATAATTCCTCACAGGGAAGAAGATCTCTATCATAGACCGGTGTCCTCTGGAATTGCCCCTGGAAGCATACCTGCCTCTCATCTTTTTGAGCCCCTTTGATCGATTTACCCTTGGATTCATAAGGCGGAAAAGAGGGTTTTTGAACAACGCCAAAGGAGGAGAGCCGGAGATTGACGAGTTCGATAAACTTCTCAGGACGGCTGTGGCCGTACGTCTCCTCAAAACGGACATGGAACCTCTCCGCAATCTTTCCAATCGCATCGTCATCCCGTAAAGGGATGTTCAACTCGAACGCCTGCCCCTTGTAACGGAGATCAAGGGACCTTTGAAAGAAAATATCTTTTGGTTCAAATCCTTCTTCCCTGAGGATAAAAGAGGCTCCTCTCTCCATGGTTTGAAATTCTTTGTCCAACTCCTCCATCTTCAAACTCCCCAGATGCCTGATCCAGGACTGGACATCATCGTGGCGGACATCGGAAAGGATCAAGCCGAGGGCTGAAAGATTTCCGGGGAATCGTGGAATCAGGATGGTTGAGATTCCCAGTTCGTCCGCAATCGAGGCAGCGTGCATAGGTCCTGCCCCTCCATAGGGGACCAGTACATAATCCCTGGGGTCATGTCCCTTCTCGACCGAAATCTCCTTGATCGCACTCGCCATCTTCGTCACTGCTATCTGAAGGATCCCTTCAGCAAGTCTGTGAGATTCCAATCCACTCAGTCCCCTGGAAAGCCTCTGCAGAGATTCCTGAGCTAATTCTGGATAGAGCCGAAGCTTCCCTCCGAGAAGAGACTTTGCTCCCAAACGGCCGAGGAAGAGGTTTGCATCGGTGATGGTGGGGTTCCCCCCTCCTTTTCCATAGGAGGCAGGTCCTGGATCAGCCCCGGCACTCTGGGGGCCGACCTTCAACCTCCCGTCCTCATCCACCCAAGCCACGCTCCCACCGCCTGCTCCGACGGTGTTGATCTCCATTTGAAGGGTCTTAAGGGGAATTCCCGAGAGCAGATGTTCAGACGAAGCCATGGGAAGGAGGTTTTTAACGAGACAGACATCGGTACTCGTTCCGCCCATATCATACGTGATGATATCGCGGAATCCTGCTTGCCGCGAAAAGTGGATGGCTCCATTCACCCCTCCCGCGGGGCCCGAGAGGATGGTTCGGATCGGAAACGATTGAGCCGTTTTGGAACTGATCATCCCTCCGCAAGAACTCATGATGAAGAACGTCCGTCCTTCGTCACCCCTTTTCAGTTCTGATTCCAGGGATTCAAGGTAGCGGATCATCACAGGAGCCAGATAGGCATTGACCACCGTACTCGAAAACCTCTCAAACTCCCTGTATTCCGGAACCACTTCCGATGAGAGAGAAAGAGGAATGGAAGCAAGATCCCTCAACAGGAGAGCGGCCTTCTTTTCATTGTCGGGGTTACGGTAAGAATGGAGAAAACAGATGGCGATCGATTCCACACCTTCCTTTACCATCTTCTCTGCCGTCTCCTTCAAATCATCGGGGGCAACCTCTTTGCCTATTTCTCCGCTCGCAAATGTCCGTTCATCGATCTCAAACCTGAAGCGTCTCGACACCAACGGTTTGGGCCTGATAAATTTCGGTTTAAACATCGAGTTCGGGATGAGCCTCTGCGTCCTTCCTATTTCAATCAGATCCTTAAACCCCTTGGTGGTCATCAGACCGACTCTTGCTCCCTTGCTTTGAAGAATGGCATTTGTCCCGACCGTGGTTCCGTGAACAATCCGCTCAGTCTCCCCGAGAGGGGACCCCAGTTCATCGATTCCATGAACGATCCCTACGGCTTGATTCAAAGGGGTCGATGGAACTTTGATCAAGGTGGCAACCCTTCGTTGGTTGTCCCAAAGGGCGAAATCGGTAAATGTTCCTCCCACGTCAATGCCCAAACAGTAACCTGCACCCATTCCTTTCCCTTATTTCGTTTTGGTTGGGGTCAAGAGCCGCATCAACTTGGAGACGTCCTGGGCCTGGTCGAGGCCTTGGACCAACCTCACGATTTTACGGCCACGATTGGAGAAGGAAGGGATCCCTGAAATCAGCAAAAGAAATTTCTCTGCGACCGCGTCATTGAATCTCGTTGGGTTTTCCACATACTCTTTCTTCCCTGGATCCCCTGACGGAATATCGACATAAGATTTCAAAATCGATCCACTCTTCAGCTCTATTTCTATCGAAGTGGGAAACCTTTCAGGATATCCTTTCGTATATTCAGGGTCTTCTTCCCCTTTGACCTTGGAGGCAATCTCTAAGATTTCCGAATCTCGAATCGATTCCTCTGTGAACTCCCTTAGAGAAATCCGTTTCCTCACCATCGCCGCACCTACAACAAACGGGATGCTGAACTGGGCATCCACGATCGTCTTGGGCCGGTAGCGCCTCTCCTCAGGCTTCATCAAGGTGTCGATTCCCACCTTGAAGGTTTTGACCCTGATCTCCTTGACCCTATCGGGCGTTACCTCATGATTCTTTGTCATCTCCAGAACACCATCAATGACTTGATGGAGAAAACGGCAGCAGGGGTAGGGTTTGAAGGCGGTGTCATGTCCGACAAAGACCTCCCCCAATCCCTCTGTAATCTTTTTAGAATCATAGGTCCGTTCAAAGGAGAAGGCATTCAAAAACCCATACTTCCCCTCAAAAATGGTGGCTGGACCTGTGTATCCTCTCTTGGCCAACAGGGCGGCAAGGATTCCGCTCTCAGCAGCCTTTCCGGGATGCATTCGTTTGATCCATGTCCCATCAGATTTCCACTCCTCCAACCCCGACGCTTGTGTCCCGGCAATGCCAAAAGCCCAAACCATCTCTTGAGGAGACAGCTTAAAAATCTTGGCAGCCGCTGCTGCTGCCCCAAAGCCGCCACATGCACCTGTGGGATGAAATCCTTCGTGATACTGAGTTCCGAGAAAAGCTTCCCCAACCCGGCAGATCACTTCATAGCCCGCAATGATCGCTTCGATCAGACGTGAACCTTCACAAGCTTCCCTCTCAGCGACTGCGAGGGCCGCCGGAACAACCGCTGCGCCCGGATGCATCGTGGCCGACCGATGATCATCGTCGTAGTCGGAAGCATGGGCCATGGTCCCATTGGCCAGAGCCGCATGGGTACAGGAGACCTTCATTCTCTCTCCGAGAATGGTGCTCTCTTTTGTCCCTCCCAATTCCTTGACCACCTCAATCATGATGCGACTTGAAGGTATTTGAGATCCTGCGAGGGCGACTCCCAGAAAATCTAACACCCTCATCTTCGTCCTCTCTCGGATATGAAGTGGCATCCGAGGATATTCCAATCCCGCTGTAAATTCGGCCAAGGCTTCAGATATTGTGCGCGCCATCGTCAAACCCCTCTCCTAAATTAGAATCTGTCTCAGCTCTATTTCGTCTCCTTCTCTCACTCCGAGAATCTCCAATCCGGACTTCCCCAGGGAAATGGTCCTCTCCTCTTCTCTCTCCGCTCCGCTCACCCAGGCGCGCAGAGGCGCTGCCTTGGGATGGACGAGTTCCACTAAATCTCCCCCTTTCAGGCCCAGATGCTTCATGGTGTCAACGCCAAGAAAACAGAGCCTCTTCGCCCCTTGATACTCCTCGCCCCTCCAGAGTCGAATGCTGAAGCAGCCCCTCCCTTCCCGCTTTCTCTCCCTCTGTTGATTTGTCCTTTCCAGATCGACTTCGTTCCCTCTAAGAATGACGCCGTACCGGGCTCTTGCTTTCTCCTCCGTTACCAACCCATCCCTTAAGTCTTTCTCTATCTTCTTCAGATCCCTCTCCAAGGGATCTCCGTATCCTCCCCCTCCGGAACTCTCCATGACGACGACATCCCCTCGCTCCAGAGGAAAGCGCGTCACTTTGCCCGGAAATTCGGAAGGGGAAATTGATTCTCCTCCCCGGATGACGCTAAAACGGTTGGGAGCGCCCCAAAACCCGCCCAAAACTCCAAAGGGTGGAATCATGTTCTTATCCGAAAGGACTGAAAGAGAGGCCTCCTCGCTCAAAAGCCTTACTTCTCTTCTTAGACCCAGCCCCCCTCTACTCTTGCCGTCTCCCCCGGAATCCTGTCTCAGCTCGCATTTCTCGATCAATAACGGAAAGAGGTTCTCAATCGATTCAACAGGCTGGATTGATCCGAAGTCCCCTTCCGTAAAGGACCGGACCGTATTATTTCCATCTCCGTCCTGAAAGGCTCCTGTCCCTCCAGCCGGGTACTCGTAGAAGATAAACGTTTCACCCGAAAGAGGATCCGTACCGCTGATATAGACATGGTTCGCCGTTCCTTTGATATCTCCTGTCACGCGGTCAGGAATGGCCTTGGCCAGAGCACCCATGACGGCTGATTCGACGCACCTCCGGATTTCTGAAAAGCCTCCGCACGGCGCCGGATACTTCGCGTTGAGAACCGTTCCTTCTGGATTGATAAAGGTGATGGGCCGAAAGGCACCATGATTGATGGGTCCCTCAGGGTCGAGGAAAGACTTTAAGATGATGAAAGCCCCTGTTGGGGCCACGGCCGGCCCGGCATTGAGAGGCCCTTTGGTCTGCGGAGAGGATCCTCCAAAATCGATGGCGAGACGATCCCCTTGGGTTATGATTTTTGTTTTCACGATGACCGGTTCCAATGAATCACCGCTACAATCAAGATAGGCTTCGTATCCATAGGTTCCTGAGGGAATCGCTGAAATAGCCTTTCTCATTCTCTGCTCAGACTGATCGAGTGCTATGTTGAGACATTCCTCGACGGTATCTCTTCTGTATTTTGCGAAGATTTCTCTAATCCTCCTCTCTGCTATCCGGCATGTCCCTATGATCGCCTGGAAATCTCCTTCTCTCTCATAAGGGACCCTCATATTGCTGAAGAGTAAATCGATCACCGCTTGATCGGGGCTTCCCCCCTGATAAACCTTCAACATGGGAATTCGAATTCCCTCCTGGATGATCTCCTTCGAGCCTCCCGACAGGCTGCCCGGTGTCATTCCTCCCACATCTCCCCAGTGGGCACGAATGACCGGGAAGAAAGAAAGCCTGCCCTCCACGAAAACCGGAAAGAGGAGGGCCACGTCGTTCAAATGCGTCCCGCCGGTATAGGGGTCATTGTGAAGAAAAATATCTCCCGGAAGGACATCTTCTCCAAACCTCTCAAACATAACCTTGACGGACCACGGGATGGGAAAGACATGGGAGGGATTATCCTCTGCCTGTGCAACAAGCTGACCCTTCGGATCCATGATGACACAGGAAAAATCCCTGGCCTCATATAGGATAGACGAGTAGGCGGTCCGGATGAGATTGGCCCTCATCTCCCTGACAATCGAAATAAAACTTTCTTGAATAACTTCTAATGTAACCGGATCCATTGCTTATGAGGATAATGGCCCGTACTCTTATTGATTGATAATGATCTGACCTGAGTTTATTTCTTTTTTCGGGGGTTAACCGCTGCGAGAAAATTTTCAACTGCATTATTTCCCGGTTCTAAATTGCCTTTCTTTAAATACTGGTAAATGACCACGATGGCAAAAAGGAGCACTCCCGTTCCGTCCGTCAGTAATCCAGGACGTAGCAAAAGTAAGCAGCTTAAAAGGAGAATAATTCTTTGAAGAATGTTCAAACGACCCCAAAAATGTCCCGTTATGGCTGCTGCAAATGGAATCGTAGAAGCGAAGGCACTCAACCAAGAAAATAGAACTTTGGATGAAAATCCATCGATCATCAATATTGGAGAGTAGACAAACATGAATGGCATCAAATAGAGGTAGGCTGAAAATTTCATGGCATTAATGCCTGTTGGATAAGGCTTACCACCCGCAATTCCGGCTCCGGCAAAAGCGGCTATGCATACAGGTGGGGTAATATTGGATGATTGGCTGTACCAGAAGGCCGTAAAATGCGCTGCGATAAGAGGTATCCCCATTTCTCCCATGGCAGGAACCGCTAAAATAGCGAGAATCAAATAGTCCGCGGTTACCGTCATTCCCATCCCCAAGACAAATGTGGCAAAAAAGACTAGAATCAAAGCCATCCACTTGAATCCATATGTGAAGGAAAGAACCAATGTGGAGAACTTAAAGGCAATTCCCGTAAGCAAAGCAACCCCAACGATGATACCAATGGGTCCGGCAGTAGATCCAACAATGAGCGACTTTTCACCTCCTTCTACTAATCCCTGAAAAATTGATGAAAAACCTTCTCTGAGCCCCTTCTTGAAATAACTTTTGACTACCGCTATGACGCCTGCCGCCAAAATAGCATAGAAGGCCGCCAACGATGGGGATTGACCTGAAAGGATCACATAGAGAAGTACCAGAAGGGGGATGACATAATACCATCCATTTAAAAGGATGGGTAAAGGGCTGTTTCGTTGTTCCTTCGGTATATAGCCTACCCCGGTCTTTACTGATTCAAAATGAACCATGGCTAAGACCGAGAAGAAATATAAAACGGCAGGAATAAAAGCAATTTTCACAACCTCCAAGTAACGGATACCCATCATTTCAGCCATGATAAAGGCGCCTGCTCCCATGATAGGAGGCATGAACATTCCTCCCGTCGAAGCTGCAGGCTCAATGGCACCCGCGATTTCAGGCTTATAGCCGACTTTTTTCATCAGAGGAATCGTAAAAGCGCCCGTAGCAACCGTATTGGCTGTAGCGCTCCCTGAAATCATTCCGAAAAATGTACTCGCAACGACAGAAGCTTTGGCTGCACCACCTCTGAATCTTGAAGTCAAGGCAATAGGAAAATCAATGAAAAAAATGCCCGCACCGATCTTTTCAAAAAAAGCGCCCATGATGATAAAGAGTACCACATAGGCAGAGAAGATGTATGTTACAAGTCCAAATATTCCATTCATCGATGCATAGGTATCCGAAATAAGAATCGAAATGGAAAAACCTTGATGCCCAAAAAAACCAGGGAAGTATGGACCATAATAAGCATAGACTAGAGAAAATACTGCCAGAAAGGGGAGTATGAAACTCATCGCTCTTCTGCATGCTTCAATCACTAGAAAAATGGCAATGACCCCAAAAAAAACATCGCTAAACGCAGGCTCCCCAGCACGCCAGGACATCTGTTCATACTCTAAACAAAAGTTAATAAAAGTAGGTATTGATAGGCCTATCAGCACCAAATCAACGACGCTCGGCCGATAGGCTGGGGATCCTTTTCTTGCTGGATATTTCATAAAAATCATTACAGCAATAAAGAGGATAAAAAGACCCCGAATGAAACTGGAAGGGAATACCCCAGAAACTGCCGTATAGATCAAGAAAAGGCTATAAGAAGCAGCGGTAATCTTGAAAAGCGTGTTCCAGAGCCCCTCCAAATCCCGCCTCCTGCGAGTAATCTCTGATTCTTCTACCAACCTTAGAAAAATATTCTTCCGAATCATAAATTCTCCCTCACCAAATTCGGGTAAGGGGGGACGAGGGACCCCCTCCTCCCCCCTGAGAACGCTCCTATTCCTTCAACATCGATTCGGGTACGGCAACTCCAACCTCTTTCCAGAATTTGGCCGCTCCCGGGTGTACGGGCCCTATATTTCCCGCAAAAGGTGTCTCGCGATTCAGATTGTGTCCCTTGAATACCATCCCCACACTTTTAATGCATCCATCTGAATATGCGAGTCTAGTGAACTCATAAACAATATCATCCGGAAGATCTGCGCGGGCGATGAAAAAGCCAGCAGACCCGAAGAAAGTAATATCCCTGTCTTCACCTTTGTACGTTCCTCCTGGAACCGAAACCTTCTGGTAATATGGGTATTTTTCGAAGAATCGACTTTTTTCAATCATTGCTCTGAAATCTACCAAGGCAATTTTTTTCTGGACCGCCACTTGTTCAACCACAGCAGCCGGAACTGCGCCCAAGCGGTTGAAAACGTGGATCTTACCATCCAAGAGCATCGTAGGGTAATCTTTGTGAGGCAGCTTCCGAATGTCAATATTTTTATCCAGACCCGTATGCTCTAGGAAAAGGGCCATACCCACTGCCGCCCCGGAACCCGGAGCTCCAATAGCAAAAATATGCCCTTTTACATCTTCGATGGTTTTAATGTTGTACTTCGCCAAAGTGACAGTATGATCTGCCATCACCTTTGTGGTTACACCGACCACTTTCCAATTTCTCATTTTCTCTTTGAATGGTGCAACTCCATTCCATGATTGATACATCGTCTCTGGCATGGTCATACCTAAATGGGCAACCCCCTGACTAACGCGTCTGCTGTTCTCAACTCCTCCTCCTGATGTATTGGGTGTCACCACAATCTTATCTGAGTGCTCATTGACGTATTTGGCTACGGCTGCTCCGATCATATAGAAACTACCTTGTACGCCACCTAATGGCATTTGGAGTTGCATTTTGGCTTGGCTTTCCCCACAAAGAAATAAAACAAAAACACATCCTGCTAAAATTGTTAGGGCTTTGATACTTCTGATTGACTTCATGATTCATCCTCCTTTCTGTTAGAATTCAATAAATGCCCGCTCTCTGAAATATCACCTCCTTCCTTTTCGGTTTGCCTCTACGGAAGACCAAATACAGCATAGGAAGCCTGACGGGATTAACATCGCCGGGATCCTCTTCAATCAGGAAAAGTACTTATGACGACGACTGCCAGCTAAAAAAAATAAAACACCCTCCAGGCTATCCCCTTTCATGAAACATTGATGATACAGTTCTTCTTTAGCCCCTCTTTCACAAATCCTGCGAGACCCGAGGCAATAAAAGACAGCAACCCCAAAGTCGCCCATGCATAAGAATAGTCTCCGAAAGTATCGACGATCCAGCCGAAGAGAGGGGTCATCAGAACAATTCCTAAAAAATAAAACGATTGATTGAATCCGGAAGCTGTTCCTGTATATTCTTTTCCCGCAATCTCCCCTAAAAACGAAAGACCCACACCTTGATGTCCCACTGCACTGAAACCGAGAAGGCTAATAATCAAGATGACCAACCAAAGAGGAGTGGTTGGAGTCAGATGGCCTAGGGTGAAAAGAAATACCCCTGAAACGACCGCAATAAACATATAAACTTTTTTCCTCATCCCTCCAAATATTCGGTCGCTGATCAGTCCCCAAGTAATCCGCCCGATGGCACCGCTGATGTGGGCGAAGCCGAAGAATAGACTGGCCGTGACAACGGGAAGTTGAAGGACCTTCTGCAAATAGAGAATCAAATAGGTGAGAAAGGCATTCTGAACCCCGACCCGGAAAAAACCCTCAAAACCCAGGATCAGAATGTTCCGATTGGAAACCACCTTCTTGATCTGCTGCTTCCATGTGCGTAAAGCCATTTTATGATGTGCGTGAGGTTCTATTTCCCGATAAAAAATCAACATGAGGATGCCTCCCACCAAGACCAATAATCCAGCCAAAGAAAAGGCATAGCGCCAACCAAGGCTCAAAGCAATCGGAGGAATAATTAAGGAGGCGAGAAATCCTCCCCCATTGATCCCTGTTTGCTTTACCCCCATCGCTGTTGCTCTCAATCGGTCAGGAAACCAATACATCGTCGCTCTATTGGTAGAAGGCGTGATAATGCTGTAGCATATGCCGGCAAAGAAGAGTAGGCTTATAATACCCCAAAAGGTTGACATCCAGCTAGCACCGACAATAAATAATCCCAATAGAAAAGTGGCTAATACAACCATTCTCTTGACACCCAAAGAGTCCGCTGTCCACCCTCCAATCGTGGCAGTGAGGGCAACCCCAAAAAAGTATGAAGAAGTAAATAAGCCTACCTGGGTATAGTTCAACCCCATCTCCTTCTTGATAAAAGGTAATAAGGGAGGAATGCTGAATTGTCCAACAGACGTAAAAACATGAAGAGAAAAAAGTGTCCCTAAAATGACCCAACGATATCGCTCGGATTGAGATTGTTCCATAAGGTTGCCAACTTAGCGGAAAAACGTATTGACCAGATTCCCCAACCGATAAGACATATTCAAAGATTCAACACATCACCACCGACGTCCGCTGTCTTCACCCACCTCGAGAGAGCCTGATCACTTCAGAATATCGCATGGAACCATTTTTGTTCATGACTCATGACTCAAATTCACAGGAATAAACTATCTTTAATACTAAACTTCTTGGGACTCAGGGGAGATCTTACGAGCCAAAATTCGAAAGCGCCGGTAATACCAGCTCCTCACCCACGCACTCCAGGGGGAGTTTGTCTCCCTCAAAAAAATTTCGCTTTGAAGAACGTTTTCATTGTCTAGGTCATAAACAGTAACATATTTTGGGCTTGATGATGTCTTCCCTGAGCCTGGTGGCAATACATCTCCCACGTTTCGGAAACGCCGGGCTCTCATGAACCCGGGAACTCGATTCATCATTGCAGGAATGTGCTCTGTGTTGTACCACGCGTTGTATTCCTCCTCTCTGTTTGGTGGGACATCATGCCCTATGGTGAAGAGGATGTCGGTAGCAGGGATTTGATACTCCCCCTGTTCCGGATAGATCTGTTCATAAACGCCGCGGGAGAAGTCTGGGAGCTCGGAGGTGATCTTCTCAAAACTATCCTGAGGCAGAGAGGCTTCCCACTTTCGCAGCTTGAGATAGGCCTCACTCCTAAGGGCTTCAACATTTTCTAGGTCATAAAGGGCCAGATATTTACCCTCACCCGAAAGGGTAATAAAACGCCGAGCTGAGATGAAGCCCGGCTTATTCAGCCGGTTAGGGATATGTGTGTTATTATACCAATTGTTCCAGTCTCCTTCGATTTCTTTAGGTACATCCCCTATTCTGACCATCAGCAAAATATCCCTCTGACTCATTTTTCACCACCCTCGAGACATATTTTTTGTTAAGAAAACGTTACTGTAAGGTGACCCCTCCGTCTCAGTTACGAAACAGGACCGACAGGGATGCTGGAGAAAATTTGAGACCTGCCTGCGCGTAGCCGCTCCCGCCTACGCGAAGCCCCCGCTTCGACGGGCGTAGGTAGGTCGGCGAAGGCAGGGCGGCAACCTTAGCTTCGCCCCTCAACTCCAGACGTCCATCCAACGCTTTTCACCACTCCGTTCAATCAGTGAATATTACCCTACCATCATGGATATCAATGCAACCCGCATTCTAAGATTTTCGGAAGCATCCCTGCCGGGACGATGCATTTCGTCCCCAAAACTGAAGGGATTACACAGTAAGCGAAAAGCGGCGGTCAAGTCTGTCTTGGCTTCCTTGTCACCTACTCTACCACCTGCATTGAACAATGTTCAAGACATTTCAACGATCAAATCGCCCATTCGTTTGAGTCGCTCAAATTCGAAAATCCTTTCAGCAATCCGCCGGCTCTTCTCCTGTCCCAGAGAAGCTGCATTTGAATAGAACTTCTCAAGAAGTTCCTCCCTCTTAATGGGATGGGCGGCATCGCCCCTCACCTGCTTGATCTCGTATTCATATTGATCTCCGCTTTTCAGTTTCACGATGATATAACCAGGCATATCTTTAACTAGATAGGAAGGCTCCACTTCGTATCGAACCGCAGCCATGAGACTCTGGATTTCCCCATCTTCGAGATATCGTTCCGAAAACTCCTCCACCCCCGCCTTTCCTTTGGTGAGCATTAAGCAAATGGCAAAGGGTAAACTGAATCTGGCATCATAGCTCGTCTTTGGAGACATCTTCTTCTCCCAGGGCTCACAAATGATATTGACCGCCCCTTGGGCTACTTTACAGTCTATCTTCGCGATATCCTTTGGATCGACGTGGAACTTCTTTTTCATGAATGAGATGCAATCCAAGTAGGACTGGAGGTAATGACAACAGGGATAGAGTTTAGGCCTTACATTCAGTGTTTCCCAACCCGTTCCAAGACCTTTCGAGACAGCGTCCAAATCAAGAGATTCGGACCTTAAGAAGGAATTGTAAAGACCGAGCTTTCCTTCAAAGACAGTCTTGGGACCGGAGTAGCCCGCCTTCGCCAATTCTGCTGCCACGATTCCACAAAGCCCTGCCCATCCTGCGTGGAGCCTTTTCGCCCAGGACCCGGAGGGGATACATTCAAGAAGACCCGAGGTAAAGCTTCCAGAGATCCCGAGGGATTCAACCATCTTTTCCTTGTCCATTCCCATTAGTTTCGCTGCAATGAGGCTGGAGGCAAAGGTCCCGCAGATGGATGTGGTGTGAAAACCTCTCAGATGGAACCGGTTTAGGGCTGGCATGCCGATCCCTATCATTACCTCCAGGCCGGCGACAAGAGCTGTGAGAACGTTCTTCCCCGAAGCGCCCGTCTGTTCTCCCGTGGCGAGAGCCACTGGAACCAGACAGGCACTTGGATGAACCACAGACTCAGTGTGCGTATCATCGTAATCCTGGCCATGGCCGAGCACTCCATTTGCAAAGGCAGCATTTTGTGCGGGGACCTTCCCTTCAGACCCGATGAGAGAACTTACCGGCTGTCCTCCCCAGTTGGTTACCAAACGGAGGACCGCCTCCCCAAAATCCATTCTTGAGGAGGAAATGCAGATGCCTAAGGTATCCAAAATCAGGTCTTTGGTCTTTTCGATAACCGTTGAACGAATATCCTCAAATGTTAGTTCATCGCTAAAGGCTGCTAATTTTTCGGCAATGGTTCCGTTCATCGTCGCTCCGCACTCTACCCGTTTCTTGTTGTCTGCCTGAAATACTCGATAATCTCTTCTATAGAACTCGTGACTCCGAAAACCTCCCGAACCCCCATCGCTTTAAGCTCCGGAACATCTTCATCTGGGATGAAGCCTCCGGCAACGAAGCAAATGTCCTGGGCCTCTTTTTCACGAAGCAATTCTCCGATTCGTCGACACAAGCTGACATGTGCTCCAGAAAGAATGCTAACTCCTAAGATATCCACATCTTCCTGGATGGCTGCCTCCACAATTTGCTCGGGGGAATTATGTCTTCCAGAGTAGATCACCTCCATTCCCGCATCCCTAAGAGCCATCGCAAGAACCAGCACACCACGATCATGACCGCACAGACCAGGCTTACCAAGAAGCACGCGGATTTGTCTTTCTTTTTTCTCCATGGCCAGCCTTTTACCTCTTCCTACAATACAGGGGGTTCCTGATATTCCCCGAATACAGCACGTAAGGCACCGCATATCTCTCCCATGGTGGCATATGCTCTGACGGCTTCAATAATGGGAATTACCAGATTGTTCTTACTACTGGATGGACGTCCTGCCATCTCCTTTAAATCCCCCAATGTTTTTTCTACCAATGCATTGTTCCGGCTCCTTTTTAGCTCTCTCAATGCTTCAATTTGACGAACTTCTTCCTCAGGATCTGGCTTGTAGGGCCGAAGGGTGAATTCCTCTTCCACGCGAAATTTATTAACTCCAACCTTAACCTTTCTGCCTAGCTCCAGGTCTTTATGGGACTTGTAAGCGTCTTCAGCGATCACGCGTCTGAAATAGCCTGACTCAATGCCCTTAACAACTCCGCCCATTCTCTCAATCCTGTCCATTTCTTTGAGGACCTGATTCTCAAACTCCTTCGTCAGTGTCTCCACGAAGTAAGACCCTCCAAGAGGATCGACGACGTCTGGCACCCCCGTCTCATAGGCCACCACATGCTGTGTCCCGACGGCAGTCAACTGTGCCTTTTCTGCCGGGATACCGAAGACCTCATCCATGGTCTTGAGACCGATCAACTGTATTCCTCCCAGGGCCCCTGCCATGCAAGCGATGGTATTGCGGGCGATGTTGAGCTCGGCCCGTTCTTTGGTCATCAGGGACCCTCCAGCGTGGGCCAGGATTTTCAACTTTAGGGATTCAGGATTGGTTGCACCATATCTTCCCTTTAACGTTTTTGCCCAGATCTTCCTCATAGCCCGGAATTTTACGACTTCCTCAAAAAAGTCGTAATGATTAGTCTTCATCAGAAAGAAGAATCCTTTGGTGAAAAGGTCGATGGGCAATTCCCTCTTTAATACTTCGTCAATGTACGTAAAGGCGTTAGCAAGCGCAAAGGCAACCTCGTGGATCCGATTGGAACCGGCCTCGGAAAAATGACCCCCGCAGACGCAAATTGGCCAATAGCTCGGAAGGTTTTTTGCACAGTACTCAATCACGTCGGTCACTAATCTCAAGGAAGGCTCAACCGGGAAGATGTAATTCCCTCTCGAAGTGTATTCTTTCAGGATATCATTCTGAAGGGACCCGCGAAGGTTCTTGAGCTCGGCCCCCTGTTTCTCAGCCGAAACCACATGCATGGCCAGAATGACTGCTGCCTGGGCATTGGCCACCGTCCCGATATAAATGTCCCCCACATTGATTCCGTCGAATATAATCTCCCAGTCCTTCAATGAATTGACGGGGGTCCCTGCCCTCCCCACCTCTCCGAGAGCCATGGGATGGTCCGGGTCATATCCATTCTGTGTGGGAAGATCGAGGGCAAGGTATGGAACATTCCCATGTTCGATCATCTTCTTGAATAGCTGATTCGTCTCTCTCTGGTTCCCGAATCCCGCATACTGACTTGGTGTCCAGAGTCCCTTCCGATAACCGGAGGCATCGAATCCTCTGGTGTAAGGGAACTCACCTGGGAATCCGATATCTTCAAAGAAATCAATTTGATTTCCCGACGGGGTATAGAGGAGATTCAGAGGGATGCCATCTTCGCAGGAGACTTCCTTTGCTTCTGCCTCTTCGATCTCCCTCCTGTTCCGTTCCCTCCACTCCTCCTCGGACTGTTTCAGTTTCTCCAGAAAATCTTCCCGGTACATAAAACTCCCCTTCTTACCCGTAAAGGGCCTTCCTTGAACTCTCTAAATGTTTCCTCATGAATGACCCCGCTAATAGCTCATCTCTCTTCTTAACGGCCTTGATAATCCTCCCATGCTGTTGAAACGAGATCTTCGGCCTGTTTGGCATCAACCATAGGCTTTGCGTTGGAAAGCGAACCCAGAGGGCCGAGATCAGTCTCGTGAGCCACGGATAGACATTGGCTCCGCAAAGGATCATATGTAATTTGTAATTGACAACCCTCAGTCCTTTTACATCGGTCTTCCCCTGGCACATCTTCCTCATCTCTTCGTTCAGCCTCTCTGCCTCAAGGATGTCCTCTTCTCCCAACCTTTTTGTCGAAATTTGGACAGCCGTCCCTTGGAGAAGGGACTGGATGAGATAGAGCTCCTTTGCATCCCCTATGTCCATCTCCGTCACCTTCGTTCCCATGTGGGGATTCCGAGTCAGTAATCCCTCAGCCTCCAGCGAATGGAAAGCTTCACGGACAGGAGATGAACTTACCTTTAGAAGATCTCTAACCTGTTGTTCAGTGATGCGTGTCCCGGCCGAAAGGTCTCCGACGAGGATGGCCGTCCGGATGACATCAACCACATAATCCGTTTTCGTCCCCAAATATACGTTTTTTGGCAAAGAAAGGTTGAGCATCGTTTAACCTTTAGGACGATCTTTCCCCTGATGCCTTGCCTGAACCGCCTGTTTTCAAAATCTCGTACCCTATCCTATTCAAACACATCTGTGTGGTCCCACCCCCCATGGACCATCCTCGTACATCTCGATAATATCGCTCCACTTCATACTCCGTCATGTAGCCGTACCCACCGTGTAACTGGATGGCTTTGTCCACCACCCAAATAGACATCTCATTTGCAAATTTCTTTGCCATGGCCGCCTCTTTACCAATCACTTTTCCTTTCTCCGCTTTGAAGGCGGCATCGTAAACCAAAAGCCGGGCAGCCTGGATTTGAATCGCCATTTCGGCCAAGGTCCAGCGGATGCCCTGAAAATCAGCAATGGGTCTCCCGAATTGAACCCTTTCCTGGCAATATTTCACAACTCGTTCATAGGCCCCTTGTGCCATTCCGATACAGAGCGAAGAGTTTCCGCACCGCTCTGAATTAAATTCAATCATCATCTCCTTAAATCCTCTTCCTGCTGGAACTAAAAGATTTTCGGCCGGGACTTTGACATCTTCAAAAATGACATCGTTCAAACTCGAACAGTGACGCCCCATCTTCTCTTCATCCTTGCCTACCGAGACACCGGGAGAATCCCGGTCGACAATAAAGACGCTTATCCCCTTGGATCCCTTTTCTTTTTCGGTCTTTGCCAAGACAACGAAGAGACTAGCGATGGCCGCGTTTGAGATGAAGTTTTTCCTCCCGTTAAGGAGATAGTACCCGTTTTTCATCTCGGCGAAAGAAGTCATGTTGGCCGAGTCCGACCCAGCATTGGGTTCAGTCTGGCAATAGCCACCGATCTTCTTTCCAGATGCCATATCAGGAAGGTAATGGGCTTTCTGTTCCTCCGTCCCATGGGTTGCGAGGGCTCGACAACAGGCTGAGATATGAGTTAAAGGGATCGAAACACCAGCTCTCCCCATTTCTTCACCCAATATGACAACATCAAGCAAGGAGCCTCCCATCCCACCGTATTTTTCTGGGACCATTAAACCCATGAATCCCATTTCGGATATCTTTTTGTAGTATTCGTCAGGGTACTTTCTCTGCTTTTCCCAGGCTTTAACGAAAGGCATGATCTGGGTTTCAGCAAATCTCCTCACCGTATCTCTAAACATCTTCCTCTCTTCGCTTAAGAGTGTCTCAATCATCC
>SMTZ1_10002687_pt1 | contig 18410 bp, 12 predicted proteins | sample DeeMarSWOR136_30_FD_25667 | JGI IMG/M metagenome (IMG submission 25667)
TAACTCCTAATGATTTTTATCTAAAATTTTCTTGTATCTTTTATAGTTTATATCCCATTCCTTTGTATTTTGAGGAATGAAAGTTTGTATTTCGAAAGAATTATGCACAGTAGTTCTTAATTCATTTATATCATTTATTTCTCCCGTCGCATACGCTTGAATTAAAATATTTCCTATTGTCGTAGCCTCTATTGGGCCTACTTTAATAGGTATGTCAAGTGCATTTGCTGTAAATTGATTCAACAAGTTATTTGAAGCGCCTCCCCCGATAATGTGAAGAATTTTAACCTCTTTCCGTGTCAATTCTTCTAAAACCTCTACAACTTCTTTATATTTAAATGCGAGACTTTCGAATATTGCTCTTGATATTTCACCTACGGATTCTGGCTTTTGTTGATTGTGATCTTTACAGAATTTTTGAATTACTACAAGCATATCTTTAGGATTTAAGAACATTGGATTGTTTGGATCTATTATATGCTGAAATTTTGGAGCCTTGTTAGCTTCAAAAACAATTTCTTCCCATGTAAACTCTTTTCCCTCATTTTCCCAAATTCGTTTACATTCTTGAATTATCCACATACCTGTGACGTTCTGTAAGAATCGTATTGAATTATTTAGACCACCCTCATTTGTGAAGTTATACTTTAAGACTTTTTTATTTATTAAGGGCTTGTTTAACTCAACACCTAAAAGGCTCCATGTTCCAGAACTTAAATATGCCCATTCTCCAGTTTATCTAAACCAACTTCTTTAGCTATATTGTCTTTTATTGAACCTAGAATTGATCCTGTGGGTACAATTTTTTGAAACCATTTTGATTGAAAACCTAATTTTTTTATTAGATAATGTGCCCATTCATTCTGGTTTGAATTGAATATTTGTGATGTAGTAGCTATTGAATATTCTGTAGATTTTTTACCAGATAATAAGAAATTCAAATAATCAGGAACCATTAAAAAAGAATCAGCAATAGATAATTTTTGTGGTTCGTTTAAAACCATTGAATACAATTGAACTAAGCTATTTAGATCCATAAATTGAATTCCAGTCTCCGAAAAAATCTTTTCTCTTGGAATTACCTTAAATATCTTTTCTAATACACCTTGAGTCCTTAAATCTCGATAATGGTATGCATTGCCAATCATTTCATCATTTTTGTCGAGGAGTACAAAATCTACACCCCACGTATCTATTCCTATTCCATCTACATTTGGACCATATTTTTCTACGTAGTTCTGCAATCCTATTAAGATATTGCTATAAATTTTTGAAATATCCCAGCATAATGAGTTATCAATTTGAATTCCTCTATTTTGAAATCTGTATATCTCATCTAACTTTAAAATTTTATTCTCTAGTATACCGACAATGGTTCTACCAGAACTTGCTCCTATATCTAATGCAATAAATTTTGTCATTTTATTATAAAAGAAGATTATGAAGATAGGTTTTAAAATTTTTTAAATTCTAAATTAATCTATTTAAAAATTTAAAATCAAAACTTTAAATCGAACTCATTAAATTTAGCCTAAATGAAATATTTTAATTGAAGAAAAATAACGGTCTAACACAAGTCTGAAACTCCAACTAAAGTTTGTAATACCAAACTATATATTAAACCTTAACAGTATTACAATTATAAAAGAAAGAAAAAAATAAAAAGTGAAGAAAAAAATGACCCAAACTTATGAAAAATTAATTGAAAAGAAAAGCCCTAAAGTCGAACAAACTGAAAAACTTGGAGATTTAAATCCAAGATATTTTGAGGAAGGGATAAGCCCTGAAAACGCTCTAGAAAAGGTTCATTCATCAGCTATGAATTTCAGTGCTAAATATAATGCTTTTAGGCCTTATTAGAAGAAAAAAATTTTTTTTATCTTATTCTCTTATTCTTATTTCTAAATCTTGAAAACAATATAGTACAGATTAATATTATTAAAATATTATTCTGCTTTTAAAACAATTGTTATTGCTCGTGTAAGTCTAATAACATCCATAATTTTACCTTCTACTACTTTAATTTCCTCACGGCTTATAGCATGGGTGAAATCGCCTTGACCTTGGCAGATTTTTGTTAATGCGTTGTTATCTCCTGACATGACGATTTCTGAATCTTCGGAAGTTCCAAGATTAATAGACAATTGCTGATCTTTGATTTCTAGATAAAATGAATCTTCATTATCTAAATTGAATTGAAATTTTATATTCCAATTCACAGATTTGCCATCAATATCTGTTACAAACACCTGTAAAGCTTTAGGAATTTGATTCATTTTCCATATTATTTTCTCTAAACTTTCAAATGCAACTCCCAAATTTTATTCTCCTCCTTCATATTCAGGTTTACTAATCCAATTTAAGTATTCATCTTCAGGAACAAAGAAGAAATCAGTCATTTTTCCTTCTCTTTCTTTTTGGAATACAGCCCTAACACGCTTTCCTTTTTTAATTTTTGATGGTACCAAGTTTTCTGAAAAAATGCCTTGTAATAAAGCAGTATCTGCACCATCTAATTTCACATAAGCTGTACCATAGGGTATTTTTTTAATAAAGGCTGAAGTTGTATACCATACTATTGTGCTAACTTCTATGGTGCCCGTAGTTTTTACCTCAACCCATTCAGCAGGAACATAGCAATCAGAGCAATTAATTCTTGGAGGCATCCAAATTTTCCCGCATTTCGTACATTTTGTGCCTAAAATTTTTTTATTATTCATCAATTCTAAAAAGAATTTGGATTGACCTCCTAATGAATATTTATAATTTATTTTTATTATATCTCTTATCTCATGCGCTTGAAATTCATTGTTCATTTTTTGCTTATCCCCTCCTCATTTTCCATCATAAGCTAATTCAAAATAGGCTTTATCAAGAAAACGCGCTTTAAAGGGAGTTATTCCAATTCCTATAATTGCAACTTTTTCCAAAATTTTCCACTTTTATAATTTTCTTTTTATTATTTTTATTGATTAATTAGAGTCTAATTTTTTTTTATTTAATTCTTAAACTAAATCGAAAGCTCGTTTATATATGATAATTTAGTAAATAAGTTGAACTATTTAATAAAATTTTGGATGATTTATTATGGATTATTTTAAAAATTTTAAATAAAAACTCAATCTAATAATGAAGCACCACAATTTTCACAGTAAGTTACTTTACCTTGAAGGAGTCGTCGCAAGAGTTCTGGAGGAATATCATAATTGCATTCAGGACACTTTTTAGGAGCTATTGAATTCTCGATTTCATTAATTAAAGCAGGACTCATGTCAATATCTTGAGAAAAAGTTTCAATTTTGAGAAGTGATTTCTTAGAGTTTTTGATGCCTGTTAATGTAATTTGAAGTCCTAGTTTATTTTTGCTATAAGTTCCTTTAGCAAATGCTTTTACTGAACCAAATAATTTATCACCTATCATTTTTTTTTCAGTATCCACGATAAAAAAATTTTTTGTTTCTAAAATAACTACTAATTTTTCATATAGTTGACTGGCTTCTATTAAGACTTCAATTTCTTCTCCAACTTTTTGAAAATTAATGATGTCTTGAGAGAATTTTTCAAATTCTTCAACAGTTATTGGATTTGGCTGCAGTAATCCACAAATTACTTTTATTTCATAAGGTTCCATTATAATAGTTTCTACTTCATCACTCTCATTAAGGAAATTTATAACTGCTCTAATAGTACCTTTAACACAGTCTGTTTTAGGTAAAAAGATAAATCGTGGACTAAAAAATCCTTCTTTTGTAATTTTATGAATTTTTATACGATCAGGATTTGTAATTCGACTATCATACTCTGCTTTTTCTTGGATTAGTGTTAAACTTTGTTCTGGATAGGATAAAATTTGTATATTTACATCAGTAATATTATACTCTCTTTCATTTACTATCTTAACTTTAAAGATGTATTTGCTTCCTTCAATTTGACCTCCTCTTTGTACTTTTACTCCTTCTCCGTGTGAATAATTTTTAATTTTTTTTCTTTGAGTGAATTTGGGTTGTTCATTTTCCTCTTGAGTTTGTGGTATCTCTATATTTTTATCGATATGCTCTTCTGTAACATAATTTATAGTTTGATTAGACAATATTGGTTCTGCCTTTACAGATGTTATATCAGTTAATGTTTTTTTTGACTTTTTTATAGAAGTACCTTCAATTTTTTTGTTTGTTTTAAATAATTCAAATAGGTAAAGTGAATTCCCTGCTGCTACAGTGATAAATTTATTATTAATATTATCTGTGATTGGCAAGTATCGATTCACACTTCTAATTTTGTTGTTTAGAGAAGTTTCCCCTAAAATATACCCCTCAAAATCACTTAATTTAAGAGCACCACTTTTATTTCCAATTATTAGTATTTGATTCTCGAATATTCTATTATATTTTATACATATTGTATCATCATTTAATTGAAAAACTTCTTGCCATCGCCCATTTTTATCAAAATTAATAACCTTTCCATCTTTTAATAGCACTATTAATTTACCAAGAAAATTTTCTGAATTTTCTATTATTGTACAATCTTTAATTCCATTTGGTGCTTTAAAAACCTCTATTATTTGTCCCTTTTCATTTAAAAAGATTAATTTATTATTTTGAAGTCCTAATATGATTTCATTAATTCCATTTCCAAAAAAATCTCCAATGTCGCTACATATTATTGGAGATTTAAGATTTGTGTTCCAAATGAGGTTTCCTTGCTTTCCTAATAATCTCACAATTCCATTTACATCTCCAGATAATATTTCAACATTTTTATCATTTGTAATTGGTGCTACTAAAAAGGTTGTAATCTTTGATGAGAACTCAGAAACCATAATTTGTTTCCCTTGTAAATTGTATATTCGCATCGTTTCATCAAAAGAGCATCCAATAATTTCTGGTAAATCATCCCCTAATATATTAGAAATTGAACAAGAATACACCGGTTTTTTAAATTTGACTTCCCATTTAACTTGAATTTTAATCTTATTTTTCAACATTCACTTAATACTTTAATTCCTTTCCTTTTTTGTTTGGATTAATAATATATGGCTATAACATTTCATTTTTTTATTAGTTTATTGTTAATGATTAAAAAAAAATATATTTATAATTCTTATCTTTTATTGAAAGCATTCTGTATCTCTTATTGATTATCCTGTCTCGATTTGTTGTTTTCTTTTTCTTCGGATTTAGTTTCTTCTCGTACCATTAAAACTAAATTCTTAAAAGATCGAGATAAACCACCTATCTCATCGTCTTTTTCAATAATATCATCTAATTCCTCAAAAAACTCGGATTTTTCCAATGCAGTCTTTTTCATATCCTCTGTAGCCAATTGTAAAGCAAGCTTAGTCAACTTTCGTAACGGTTTAACTATAGAATCAGAAATTTTTAAGCCCACCATTAAAACAACAACAACTATAATTGCGAGAATAATAAATATAATTGAAAGCTGAATAGTAAGATTTCGATTTAGATTATCTTGTAACGCTTTAACCGGTGCTAAAACTTCTTCAGATGGGGCTATAATTCCTAAGAAATAATCAGATATATTAATTGGTGTATACGCTAAATAATAGACTTTCCTATTTTTTATAATTTCAGAAAAACCAGAAGTTCCACTAGTCATTTGACTTAATAAATCTAGAGATATAGGTTCAATATCATTAATAAGCACGGCTTCTTCATCTCCAGGGTCAAAAATTACATTAGGGTGAGATATAACTTCACCATCTTGGTCAATTAGAAATCCATATCCAGTATCAAATAATTTAATATTTCCTACTGTTTGAGATATTGTTTCAAGTGTAAAATCAATTCCAACTACTCCTAAAAAATCTTCAGGGGATATAGTTCCATTATAAATTGCACGGGAAATTGTAACTATCCATCCGAGATATGGATCTATATAAGGTGCTGTCCATACAATATTACCGTTTGCTGATTTAGCATCAATATACCAATCATCAGTTTTATAATCAAAGGGAGGCTCTGTTGCTGTACCAAAAATTGTTGTATCAACACCTGACCATGGATAGGTTCTTTGAATACCTATCTCAAATTCCATATAAATCCAAGAATAATGAGGATTATTATCTAATATTTCTTTCATAATTGGATCTAAATGAGCTGTTCGGTTAATGATTTCACCATGAATACCACTCAGATTATATTCATTTTGACCGATAGCGTTCCAACTATCTTCATAAATCAAATAGTGTGAATAACTTTTTGACGCATTTAAGTCAAGTTTAGGATTATATTCTGAATCAGGAGGTATATTTTCGGGATAATATTCAGTAGAACTCACTATTGAACCGTCAAATTTTCTTGTACCTACTGGAAGCATTTCTACATGATAAAATGATTTACGATAACCAAATTCGAATGGGTTTTTAAAAATATTTGAAATTGAATTAGCTAATCCATTTAAATCTTCTGCTACGTTTTCTAATTGCGATTGAATAATAAGAGAATTACTGAATGTTTTATTTTCCATATCGTATTTAACTTGTGTTTCTAAAGTATTTATCACTTGATTTGAAGTTGTATTATTTATAACTCCAATAAATATTCCTGATGTTGCTGCTACAGTTCCTAATGCAATGATTGTATATAAAGCAAAATTCAACAAAATCACTTGCCTTATGCCAATTCTTTTAATTCTTTCACTTTTCATATTTCATCACCTCTTACTTCTCCTCAGGAGTAAATCCTTCTATTTCTGATGATGCCATAATTTCTTTAACCAGTTTAAAAGCATCTGTTATCAATTTTGATAGATTTTGTTCAGAATAGATTGGTATGTATTTACCTCGAATTGATGAATTAACAATTAAATTCATTTCTGTAAAAACTTCTCTAAGTTCTCGCCCAACACCTATGAGAATGATATTGAGGGGATAATCAAGTGTAGTAATGTATCGAGAAAGTGTTCTTGCTGAATATTTCTTGCTAAAATTATCAAGCCCATCAGTAAGGGCAACTATCCATTTTTGATTTTCTATTGGTGAATTATTTAACATCTCAATAGCTAATCCTAGAGCATCATAGAAAGCTGTTTGGTATGGTGTAGTTCTAATATCTTTAAAAATCTCTTGAATTTTTTCAACATTTCCTCCTTTTTTAGTTAAAGATAAGATATGGTTTACTTCAGAATGAAATCCAATTATAGCGATATTATCTGCAGGGTTAATAACTGTGTCAAATACTTCATTTGCTCCTTTTCTTGCAGCTCTAATTTTGTTTTGTTCCCCCATACTACCTGATTGATCAATTACGAAGATAACGTCTTTCTTCCGTATAACTATATCACTGATTTTGCCTAATTTTGCTTCTGTTTTGTGTAGAAGGACAGTATTATCCTGTTCATCATAAATATTTATAAGTAATTTTAAGATATTCATCATTAATGGATAATTCCCAAATTCTTCTGCTATATATAATGCTGTTTCAAGATTTTGAACAGCAGTTTCAACATTCTTCTTCACAAGCTCCAAGCGTCCAATTTGAAAATGGTCTTCAGCAAGATTGGATTTAAAGGATAATTCTGAATCGATATTGATAGCATCATTAAGATATTTACTTGATTTATCCAAATCATTTTTTAATAGATTTAATATACCAAGATTTCGCTTTCTAGTAGCAATTCTATCACTACTAATCATTTTTTCATCTATTTTGAGAGCATTTATAAAATCGTCTTCTGCTGAATCAAAGTTTCCCTCTGATAGGAAAAGAAGACCCCTATTATTTAATCTTGAACTTAATCCTGCATTATCATTTGTTTGTTTCGCAATTTCTATAGCTTTATCATAAGCCTTTTTAGATTTGTCAAATTCAGCCCAATTACGAAATATATTTCCTAAATTATTCCAACATATACCTTGCCCCTTTAAATTCTGTGTAGTTTTAAATAATTGTAAAGCTGCAGAATAATTCTTAAAGGCGAGATAATTATTACCTTGATAATAACTTTCATTTCCTAATCTCATTGTGATTAGCAGAGCTTGAAAGGACTGTGCAAGAACACCTATTTCATTACTTCTACGCTTTCTTTTAATTGGAATTTCTTTAGTTAAATCACCTCTAACCATATTATCAATTGAATCAGTTAAATGTGTAATTGGCCTGGTGATTCTTTTTGACATCATCAAAATAGCAATAATGATCATACAGAATAAAATTACTAAAACAATGATAAAAATTGTAATCATAGGTATGTTTAAATCGGAAATAGAATTTTGTAGATTAATTCCTGATTCAATTATCTCTGAATATGGAACGATTGTAGCAATTGAATAACCTCCCTTTCCAATAGGAGTATATGATATAATCCATGTCTGACCATTTTTTTCAAAAGTATCTATACCACGCTCTCCATCAATGATATTATCTATAATCGAATAAAAATCAGTTGTATTTACTTCTAAATCTACAATCGGAGACCCTATACTTGTGTTTGGTACATCAGGGTGAATAATAGCATTACCAACTTTATTTATCATCACAGTATATCCAGTTTCGTGAACTTTTATTTGGCTCAGATATTCTCGTAGTGAAGATAATTCGACCTCAATACTGCAACATCCTATAATACTGTTGTTATCATATAGAGCTGCTTGTGATATCAATATTGCAGGTCCAATTAAGGATTGATTAACAGTTCCAAAATAGGTTTGACCGTCTAAACTTTTAGTAATATTATACCATTCTTCAGTATTCATGTTTTGGCTTATAGATCTCGAATTATTAATAAAAGGAAAGACTCGTGTGATACCGTCTTCATAACTTGCAATTAATGTTATGTAGACATTATTAGATTCGTATATAGGACTAAAGATATAATCTAAATAAGCAGATTTATTTATCAATTGACTTACAAACATATTAATTAAAGTACTATTTGTAAAATCCGAAAAAGTTGTATTTATATATTTATTATATTTACTTGAATAGAGTAATTTGGGAAGAATTGGTATTCCAGACTGATGATAAGAAAGTCTAGTCTCTGAAATGTTTATTCTATTATTAAATAAATCTTCATTATAACTTATTATTCGATTTAAATCAATTGATGTGTGATCAAACCAAGAATTAACATAATTTGCTGTATCAATTGATTTGTTTTGAAGCGCTTTGAATCCCTCTATCTTAATGCTATTTTTCGCATCGTGCCCAATGGTTCCTCCTAAAGCACTGATCTGAGAAAAAGCAAAGATTGATAAAATAATCATTGGAGCAATTATCAATATGAGATTTACTCTCAATATTCGTTTCTGTATTTTTCCTTTTTGTTTCGCGTGTAACATCTTCTCATTAAATTATATTTTATTTATAGTATATATATTTTTTAAATTATATTTTATTTATATTATATATATTTTTCTATATTCTTAGATATAACTAAATATTTAAAACTTATGATCATATTAATAGTAAAAAATTTTACTAGTTAATACAACTTATATGATAATTCATGAATATATAGTGATATATATCTCATTTGTTTAAATTTTAATATGATTTTACAAGCAGTTCATTACACTAAATTTACAGATTCATATTTAAATAAATGAATATTATTCACTCATTTGATTTCTATAAATTTTATTTCAAAATTATTACTATTTGCTAAATCATCATATCATCTAGGTGTATTGAATATAATTTTCATTAATAATTTAATTAGAAATAATGAGAAAATTCTAACTAAAGTATTTCTCCAATTAACTTCGGTACATCCCAGGGAGTTTCCGCAATTCGAACCCCTGCTTCTATGAGAGCTCTAATTTTACCTTGAGCTGTACCGAAATCACCTGAGATAATTGCTCCAGCATGGCCCATTCGCTTACCTTCAGGAGCACTCTTACCTGCAATATAAGCGACTATAGGTTTTGATACATTTTCTTTAATAAATTCAGCGGTTTTTTCTTCTTCATCACTTCCAATTTCACCTATTAGGACAATAAGTTTAGTATTAGAGTCGTTAGAGTAATATTCTACAGCTTCTATCATAGTTGTCCCGCGAACAGGATCTCCCCCTATTCCAACATATGCAGAAACACCAATTCCCGTGTCTCCTATTGCTTTTGTTATTTCATAAGATAAGGTTCCGCTTTTTGAAATAATTGCTACATTACCATAATGACACATATCACCGGGCATTATCCCTAATTTAATTTTATCTGGGATCAACATACCAGGACAATTTGGTCCGACAATATGTAAATTTCGTACATGAGCTATTTCAGTTAATCTAATCATGTCAAAAACAGGAATATTTTCAGTGATAACACATGTCATTTTTATTCCTGCATTTAAACTTTCTTTAACCGCATTAAAGCTAAATCGTGCTGGGACAAATATAATACTAGTATCACAACCTTTTTCTTCTACTGCCATTTCCACATTATCAAAAACTGGGATATCATAAACGACTTGTCCCCCCTTATTTGGTGTAACTCCTGCAACTATACGAGTTCCATAATCTAACATTAATCGAGTATGAAACATTCCTTGATTCCCTGTGATACCTTGAACTACAACCTTAGAATTTTCACTTATGTACATTTTATTCTCCTACAACCTCTTTAACTTTATATACTGCATCCAAAACATTTTGAAAAGCTGTAATTCCTGCATCATTAAGAAGTGAAATTCCTTCCTTATCATTTGTACCAATTAATCTTATTACCATTGGTGGTGTATCTTCAAAATCCTCTAAAGCTTGAATTATAGCTTCGGCAACTATATCACAACGAGTAATTCCACCAAAAATATTTACTAAAACAGCTTTCGGATTCATTTTAAAAAGTAATTCTAATGCTTTGTATACCCGTTCTTTGCTTGCCCCCCCACCAACATCTAAAAAGTTCGCAGGTTTTAATCCTATTTCTGACAAAACGTCCAATAATGCCATTGTCAATCCTGCTCCATTTGCCAAAATACCAATTTCACCTGAGAGCTCCACAAATGAAAATCCTGCTTCTTTAGCTAATTTTTCTAGTTGGGAAAGCTTTTTATTTTGTAACTCTTGAACAATTGGTTGTCGAAATGCCGTATCATCATCTAGTATCATTTTTCCATCAACTGCTATTAGTCCGGAAGGAGTAAGAACTAATGGATTTATCTCAACTAGCTGTGCCTCAACATTTTTCGTAATCTCCCATAATTTTATAAATAATGAAATTGCAGAATCCAAGTTTTCCTTAGTAAAACCCAACTGTTTTGAAACTTTAGTAGCAAGATCTTCTGATAAACCATCACTTAAAGTAAAACTTTCCTTTATTATTGCATCAGGATTAGTTCTAGATACTTCTTCAATGTCAATTCCTCCTTCCTTACTGGCGATAATATAAAATTGTCTTCCTGAGGTATCTAAAGCGATCGAGCAATAATACTCATGCTCAATTTGAGCCAATTCTTCTATAAGAATCGCTTCCACATGAAATCCCGCAACCTCCCTACTAAAATATTCCTTACAAAGTGAAATAGCTTCATCTTTAGAATTCGCAATCTTTATCAATCCTGCTTTTTTTCTGCTCCCAATTGCAATTTGAGATTTAATAATAGCAGGAAATGTGAATTGATTTACTTCTTCTTCTATATCTTCTACTTTTTCGATAATAATATTCTTTGCTAATGGAATATCAAAACTTTTGAAAATTTTTTTACTTTCATATTCAAGTAACCGAATAAATTATCCCTCCTTTTAATTTAGCCTATTTTAAGCAATCTCATCCAAAATTAATATGAAATTCATTTTTTTTATTATTAAAATTTGTTCTAATGTTCTATAAAATAAAATTCATAATTTAATTAGATTCTATCTATTTGTTATTGTTCCTTGGATACTTTAATATATAATAAAGTGAAATAAATAATTACAAGAAAATTTTGTTGAATACCAAAATGAACGCATCCGGTAAAACCCCAAAATCTGATAGTTTGAAAGGAGCTTCAAACGCTAAATTGTTTACTTTTTCTATGGGGTATTTTCTGAATATTTTTGTTATGGTGGCTTTCAATTCTTATGTTTGGACATTTTATGAGGTAGAACTTGGTTTAATTAGTATCGAGTCGTTGTGGCCAATATATATGGCAATTACTAATGTAGTTTATACATTATGGAGTATGATAACTAATCTTCTTTTAGGATATTTCACGGATAAACCTTTTAAATGGACAAAGAAAAGGGGTTTTCATACCCCTTGGATCATCATTGGAGGGATTCCAACGATAGTATTCTTTTTCTTGCTTTTTACACCACCAGAAGTAACAGGGATAGAAAGTGTCATTCCAATTTTAATTTATTATAGCTTAATAGTATGTCTTTTTGACATATCTTATTCACTCCTTCAAACACATTCTTTTGGATCTTTTGGTGCTCAATTTAGAGGTGATAAGGAACGTGTAAAGGCAGGATTTTCAACTCAAATCTTTACTTTTATAGCAAATTTCTTGGCAATCACAATCTGGTCGCAAATAATTGTATCTGAAAATATTAGGTCATTCAAAATTGCGGCATTGGTAAGTGTTATTATTTTAAGTGTATCCTTCTTGGTTTTTATTCCTGGATCAAGAGAAAGTGATGCAATAAAAGAACGATTCATTATAGGTTATAAAAATGCCGAGAAAATCCCCTTCTTCAAAACCATGAAAATCGCTATAAAACAAAAAAATTTCATGCTAGCATTGTTTACATATATTCTTTTTATGGTAGCAATGGGATTGGTGAGTATGAATTCATTTAATTTTGTAGATGATGTTTTAAATTCAAAACAAGAGATTAGAACTATAGAATCACTACTAATGCTCATTTCTTCATTAATAACAATGCCAATATGGTTTTATTTAACAAAAAAAATTGAAAATTCAACCATGTATTCACTAGGATTAACTATCTTTGGATTAATTATTTTGTTTAACTTATTTATTGTGAATGTATTTCAATTTTTTTTGACTGCAATTTTTAGAGGTGTAGCAGTTGCGATGTTTTTGATTATGTTATCACCCATATTTGCTGACTGCTACGATGAAATTGCTGTTAAGACTCAAAAACATCAACAAGCCACGTTATTAGGAGTTAGGAATTTTTTCTTGAAAATCTCTGTAACAATTCAAAGTTTAATTATAGCATTTATACATATTATTACTGCTTATGAGCCTGTTGATCCGAGCCAAAAGGCATTATTGGGACTTCGATTAATACAAGGGTTATTTCCCTTTCTATTTTGTATAATTGGAGCCTTGATTTTTTATAAATGGTTTGATTTGAAGGGAAAGAAAAAACAGGAAATTATGCAAAAATTACTTGATATGGGGTTATAAAAAAACTAAAAAAATATTAAGTCAACTATCTGTATTTTAATCATTCATCGAAATTTAAATTCAATTTTATAAATTTATATGCATATTATATCTATTTTTGGTACACTATGTTGACTGAACAGAATGAGGAGGAGTTATTAGAAAAGGCTGAGCTTGCTGAAAAAGAGTGTGATTGGTCGAAAGCGCTAAAACTTTATGAACAAGTTGCAAATTCATATTTAAACAAAAAAAAGATAGAAGAGGCAGCCCAAACATACATGAAGTTAGCAAATGCATATATGTTTTTTGTTCGCACTGTAAATACAGCAGAAGAAATGATAAGATATGAAAAATTAATTATTAAGCATTTTGCGACAGCTGAAATGTTTTTTAATCAATCTAATAACAATGAAGGTGCAATGGAATGTAAATTAGGTCAATATCAAAATAAATTATGGACTGCCACCTCTCTTCTTGAATTGAATGAAGTTGCTGAAAAAGCACTCGAATTAGTGATGCATTTAATTGATTTTTATAGAAAACAAGGTGAAAAAGAAAATCTTGCTCGTAATTTAACAAATTCTGATGATATTATATCATCATTGTTGGCTTCCAGTACTAGCTTCGAAGAATATTATAAACTCTCTCAGAAAGGTATTAAATTTGCTAATGAAGCTTTGAAAATCTCAAAAGAACTTGGAAATATTAAACTTATTAGTCGATCATTAAGTTTTTGTCTGGGAATGCAGACAGCTCTAATCCAAGTAATAGAATTTAGAGGAGTTCCAGAATTTAGAAATACATTCAAAGGATTACTGGTCGAATCTGAGAACGCGTTGAAACTTATCGAAAATAAAAAGGAATATATTCCCTCAGCAATATTTAATCGAATATCAGGTGTAGATAATTATTTTTTTGCTTTCCATTATATTGAAGATGAGAGGAAACAACAGGAGTACTTTAAAAAAGGATTAAATCAATTAAAAAATACTTTAGAAATTGGCAGAAAAATACAAGATAAACTAATAATATTTTCTAGTACATTCTGGTTAGATTGGTGGGCATTATTCAGTGGAAATCTTGAATATCTTCAAAAAAGGATGGCACGTGATATATCAGAAATCGAGGAAGTGGGAATAAACTTTTCAAGAATTTTCAGATATTCAAGTGGTTATACAAGAATTATAACGGTTTATTATGCTTCAATGGCACGCTTAAACTTTTTTAGTATCAAACAAAGAAAAACTTATGCTGAACTAGGAATTCAATATGGTGAAAAACACTTGGAAAACTTCCCACCAGGATCCCCAACTCCACTTACGTATATAGAAATCTTTGAGATTTTAGTTACTTTATATTCACAGTTAGCCTTACTTACGGATAATACAGAACAGCAAGAATTATATCTTAAGAAAATGCTTGGTTATGCTGATCGCACTTATGCGCTTGGAGAACAAGCAAAAGGAGGTTTTTGGCGCGCTTCATTGTATCTTACAAAATATAACGCTTATAAAACCCTAAGTGATGTTGCCCAAAATGAGAAAGATAAAATAAAATTTTTAACTATTGCTGTTGAAGCTTCGAAAAAACATATAGTACACACTATAGAATCCCGAACTGGTATAATTACAGCACAATTAAGATTGGGTCTTCTTCTAGAAGAATTAGGAATATTATCAGAAAATTTTGGGGTATTAAAAGATGCGAAGGATATATTTAATAAAGTAATAAATGATTGTGTCTACAGAGGATATAAATCTTATGCAGCAAATGCGTATCATTATCTTGCTCGTATAGAAGATAGATTAGGAAACCATATGAGTTCCGCGAAAAATTACCAACAAGCAGAGCAAATTTACAAAGAAGCATTGCAAAATATAGAGTTTAAACCATTGATAAATAGAATAACAGAAAAAATGCTTTATTCCTCCGCATGGAACTTGATTGAAAATGCGAAGGTAAATCATAAAAGTGAAAATCACATACAAGCTAAAGAATTTTATATCAATGCAAGTAATACTTTAAAAGAAATTGATAGGTACACCTATGAAGCCTCTTATTATAAAGCATGGGGATTATTGGAGGAGGCCGAACACGTTAGTAAACAAGAGCAGCAAGAAAAAGCCATAGAAATTTATGAGATGACTATAAAAGCATTTGAAGAGGCTATTAAAAATCTTGAGAAAACCTATAACCAATCAAAGGCAAAAAACGAACTAACAAGAATTGATAAACTTATGAAAGTAGCGAATATTCGAATAAACTACTGCTCAGCTAGAATAAATCTTGAGAGTGCACGAATTTTAGGAAGGAAAGGAGAACATACTACCGCTGCAGAGCTATTCGCTACGGCTGCCTCAAAATTTCGAGGTGTTTGTATGCGTTTCAAGTTAGAACGTGAACGTAAAGAATTAGAAGCTATATACTTTCTTTGTCGAGCATGGGAGAGTATGGAACTAGCTGAAAAGTATGAAGAACATACCAGATTTGCTGAAGCTGCTAAATTATTTACAAGAGCAAGTAATCTTTTCTCTGATTCCAAACTCAAATTCTTATCATCGGCAAATTCCGCATTTTGTCAATCATTAGAATTAGGATGTAAATTTGATGAAACTTTTAATACAGAAGTCAAAGAGCAATTATATCCTAAAGTAAAAGTTATGCTGAGTCAAGCGGCTTCATTATACGGAAAAGGTGGATTTGAAAGTGGTGCAGATTGGGCTCAAGCAACTTCAATATATTTTGATGCAGCTTGGCAGTTAATAAAAGCAGACGAAGAAACTGATCTAAATAAGAAGGGAAACCTTCTAAAAATAGGTTCTGAATATTTGAAGTCTGCTCTTGAATTATTTGGTAAAGCGGGTTACAAAGAAAAAGAAAAAGAAGTCCGAGATCGATTAAATAGAGTAGAAAAAGAAGAAACAACCCTATTTTCCGCACTAAGTACTTTACAAGAACCTTCTATTTCGAGAAGCACTATTGGGATTGTAGCTCCAACATGCCCAATTGAAACAAGTGAGTCACCTAGACTAGGTGAGGTACGGCAAATGTCAGAAGAACTTAATCAAGCATCAAGCAAAATTGAGAAAGAAAAAGAATTCAGACCAACAGTATCAGTTGAAGAGCAACCAGTAGTACTTTTAATTATTGCAGAAGGTGGAGTTCCAATCTTCTCTTATCCTTTTGCTGAAGAATGGAAATTTGACGATGAACTTTTTGGAGGATTTCTAACTTCATTCAGTTCAATTAGTGATGAAATATTCTCTGAGGGTCTTGATCGCGCCAAATTCGGGCAATATACAGTACTTATCGAATCTATAGAAGATTTCTCAATTTGTTATTTATTTAAAGGTCAGATCTACTCTGCTAAAGAAAAATTAATGGTTTTTATCGATCGCATAAGAAATAATGCTTCAATTATGAAAACACTGAATACGTTTAAAAAAGCGAGTCAAGTAATCGAATTAGACGATATTCCAATATTGGAAACCTTACTCACTGAAATTTTTCTCACATAAAATTCTTAATATTAAAATTCCTTAACACATAGGAAAAAATTCAGGTCGCACTTAATCCAATCCCTTTATTTTAAGTGGTGGTCGCGGAGCGGTTCTACGAAATTTCACAGCAGGATAACCCAACGTGAAAGCTCCAAGTACCATACCTTTTATTCCTATAATGTTTAAAATCTCCTTATTCATAGGAACAGCTCCTTGAATCATCCCAATCCAACAACTTCCTAGGCCAAGACTTTCAGCAGCTAACATTCCATAAGTTAAAGCAATTCCCGCATCGTTTGCTCGTAATCCAATCATTACTGAATTTTTCTCAAAAACCCTATAATATAGAACAATTACATGAGGAGCATTATAAAAAATACCTCGCCCTATGGATTTCATATATTTAAGTGCTTGTTCTGATGATTGAAATCCCATATACTGATATTGAGTTTTCACTATCTCATCGCTCAACGCCTCAATTTTTTCAGGATCAGAGAGAATTACATATCGCCATGTTCTGGCATTTGAAGCGCTTGGAGCATATCTCATTGCTTCGAAGACCTTTTCAATTAATTCCTTTGGAACTTTTTTCTTTTTATAATGCCTTATTGATCGTTTAGCTCGAAGAAGTTTAAATATATTCTCATATTGAACAAGAGTCTCAGGTGAATCGATTCCTGGAAACGTCTCAATATCATTTAAATCTTTAGTGATAATAGCATCCTCAGGACAAATTGCGATACAATGACCACAAATATTACAGGTATTTAAATTTTCATTGAAAACCACTTCTCCATCTTTATTTACAGAAAAATATCCTCGACCACACTCTTGGATACATTGTTTACAATTAGAACATTTTTCTTTATCAATACCGAGAACTGACATAATTATTAATTTTTAAATGAATTTTTTTTTACTGTTTTTTAAGTAAATTAAAGGCGATTTATAAAAAATTGTTTAATAGTTTCTGAGAAAACTATTTATAAACTATTAAAAAAACCAAAATATGCTCTATTTATACAATGGAAAGCAGAGTGTTATTATTATTTTATTTATCCAATATCTCCGTTGAGATATTTCTTATATTATTATTAAAATCTAATTCAAATACCTTTATAATCCCTTGAAAATCACTTTCTAAAAGTTTTTAATCCCTTGTTCCCTCTTGAATCGACAAAAGAGAAAGCTTTTTTAGGAATCAAATCAATAAAAAAAAAAAGGTGATTAAATTTGACAATTAAAACTAAAATAACAGAAATGTTTGGAATTAAGCATCCAATCGTTAGTGCCCCCATGGGCCCTTTTCGTACAGTTGAATTAGCCATAGCAGTTTCAGAAGCAGGTGGGCTTGGGACGATATCCCATACAACAGTTTCTATGGATGGTTATGAAAAAAATACCTTAGAAGCCTTAAAGAAGAACCTTAATTATGCTGTTGAGCAAACAGATAAACCATTTGGATTTAATATTATAACTTCGAGAAATATAGTTGATTGCGACAATTTGATAAGCGAAGCAGCAAAACACATTATGGACAATCCTAAACTGAGAGAGCAGTGTTTATATGCCCTTTCTAGTGCTGGTTCATCTAGAAGAATGCCTGAAA
>SMTZ1_10005792_pt1 | contig 18406 bp, 14 predicted proteins | sample DeeMarSWOR136_30_FD_25667 | JGI IMG/M metagenome (IMG submission 25667)
GATCTACAGAAAATGGGGCGAGTTGAAAAGCAGTCTGTCCCTGATCGAGGAAGTCGAAGGAGAAGTTGAAGCAGCAAAAGCCCAGAAGATGGCCGTGACCAAGGCTGAGGCGAAAATAAAAGAAGCCAGAAAGTTATTTGAGATCGATGGGGATTATGCAGCAGCCCGCTTGGCTGCATCGAAGGCACGATCTCTTCTTGTTGCGCCGTGATGGCAGCATAACGGTCTTTGCGGCCGGGGATTTATCTCGCCAAGGCATTTTTTAGGCTTGGCGGGATAATCCCTTGCTCCCAACTGGCGCCCGCTCAGTGAGGAAAATTTGTCCCCTCTAAGGGGCGGCATCAACGCTTACGGCGCAGGGCAAAAACAACCAAACGACAAGTGTCTTCTCCTTGTGCCTTCGGCCTTATGCTATATAAATTCTGACTCCTTTTGGTCGCGTCTGACTGGCATAGCCCACGGCCGAAGGAGATGGCTATCAGGAAGGATCTCATATGTCTCGCGGCAATATCTTTCTGGCAGCATTGCTGTGGTTGGTCATTGCCTTCCTCGTGATTTATCCGCTGTCCATTCTGGTGGTGGAAAGCTTCAAAATTGCTGGAACCGACAACTGGGGTATAAAAAATTACCTGGAATTTTTCCACGACACCTATTATCTCAAAACCTTTGGAAACACACTGGTCCTGAGCTGCCTTGTGCTCATGACAACCACCCTGTTCGGGGTGCCCCTGGCCTACATTCTGGCAAGATACAGGCACCGGGGGAAGACCGTTTTCACAGCACTCATCCTTTTGCCGATTGTTCTGCCAGCCTACGCCGGCGTATTTGCATTCATCATCTTTTTCGGCAAGTACGGCACTGTAAATCTGCTCCTTATGGACTCAGGGTTGATCGAGACACCCATCAATTTCATTTACGGGCTGCACGGGTTGGTATTCGTGCAATCCCTGCACATGCTCCCTTTTATCGTCCTTGGTCTTTCCGCAGGTTTCACCAACATAGACCCCTCTTTTGAAGAAGCCGCCGAAGTCGAGGGGGCGAGCGGCTTTTGGAGGTTCCTCACGGTCACCTTGCCTCTCTGCACCCCGAGTTATCTGGCAGGCGCGGTCCTCGTGTTCCTATGGCCCTTTACGGACTGGCTCACGCCGTTAATTTTAGGGCAGGTGGACTTTCTTCCCTCGGTTGCGTACATCAACATCGCCTATCACTTTACAGATGTGCATCGCAAGTATATGGGGATCGTGGCGGTGGTCATTGCTGCCATCGTTTGCATCAGCCTCTTTCTGATCGCCAGGTGGTGGGTGGAGAGGAAAAAGTACACCGGCCTTTCCAAAGGGACAACGGCTGAAGGGAGAGTGATCGAGGCGGGCCCGGTGTTGAAATCGGTCTCGTACTTCTACATGTTTTTTATCGCCGGCCTCGTCCTGCTCATTCCGATCGTTCTGGGCTTGTCGGCCTTTTCCAGAAGATGGGTCCTTGAGCCTTTTCCAACCTATTGGACCCTTGAAAATTTCAAGCTCATCCTTCTGGAAAGCCCGCTCCTGATAAAAAATTCCTTCCTCTTCAGTGGAATCGCCCTGCTTTTCGGGATCGCCTTCGGGCTTCCGGCCGCTTATCTCATCGTCCGCACCCGTGTCCGGGGAAAAGATGCCCTCGATTTTGTGATCACCTTGATGCTGGCTTTCCCAGGGATGGCGGTGGCCGTGAGCTATCTCCTCGCATTTTGGAAAGACATCCCCTTGGCGACGCATTGGATCATCATGCCCCTGGCCTTGTTTGCGCGGCGACTTCCGTACTTCTTGCGGATGGCCCATTCCTCCTACTTGCAGTTGGATGTTTCGCTGGAGGAGGCCTCGGAGGTATCGGGAGCCGGCAAACTCAGAACCTTCATAAACATATCGCTGCCTTTGCTGGTCAAAGGCGTGCTCGTCGGCGTGGTGATGTTTTTTATCATGGCGTTCCAGGAGATTTCTACAGCGATATTCCTGTATCGAGGAGGATGGGAGACCTTGCCCATTGGAATCTTCTTGAACTGGCACCGCGGCATGGAGTTCGGCATCGCCGCTGCCATGGCTTTCCTGATGATTGTGATCACTTTTATACTTTTACTGATCATCTCAAGAATCGGCGGGGGCATCCTCAAGGCCGCCTGGGGTCCGGGGGGCACGTAAAAATCAAGCATGTACAACGCAACTCGAAGCTGTGTCGCATAATGGGCGTTGCCATAACAGTCGGTCCCAAAAAGCTTTTGAACAGGCTGATGAAAAATGTTCAGATGCAAGGCACCCGAAATCCCGAGGAGTGAGTCGTACATAGGGAGTACGTCGCAATGACGAGGGATGAGGGTAACGCAGCAGATGGGCGTTTTTCGTCAGCCTGTTGAGGAGACAAATTCAATGGCCTTCATAGAAATCCAAAACCTGTTCAAGCGTTTCAAGAACGTCGTGGCCGTTAATCACATAGACCTTGAAGTGAAACAGGGTGAAATGTTGACCCTTCTTGGGCCCAGCGGATGCGGCAAAACAACCACCTTGCGTTGCATCGCCGGGTTGGAGAAACCGGATGAGGGGGACATCGTGATCGACGGCAAACCGATGCTTTCGCAAGGGTTTGTCCAGCCGTCAAAGAGGGGAATCGGCATGGTGTTCCAGAACTATGCTGTATGGCCCCATATGAAGGTGTATAGCAATATCATCTATGGCTTGAAAATCCAGAAGATACCCAGGCAGAGTATTCGGGAAAGGGCGCAGCAGGTCTTGGAATTGGTGGGCTTGAACGGCCTGGAAGACAGATACCCAGCTCAATTGAGCGGCGGACAGCAGCAGCGCGTGGCCCTTGCGCGGGCTCTCGTAGGAAATCCCAAAGTGTTGCTGTTGGACGAACCTTTGAGCAACCTGGATGCCAAGCTCAGAGAAGAACTGAGGTTTGAAATCAAGAGTCTCGTAAGACGAATGGACATCACATCGGTCTACGTCACCCACGACCAAGCGGAGGCCATGGTTATCTCTGATCGAATCGCGGTCATGGACTCCGGAGACGTGGTGCAAATCGGCACTGCACAGGAGATCTATCAAAAGCCGGCCAACAGATTTGTGGCCGATTTCATAGGCACCATGAACTTTATGTCCGGGGAGGTTGTCCAGGTCCTTCAGGACACCGGCGAAGTTTACGTCCGCACCGAATTCAGCGAGAAGATGTTGTGTCAGTCGTCCAACATGAAAGCAACAACAGCGGGAAAAGACGTGTATGCGTCCATACGTCCTGAGGATGTGGAAGTCTTTGCGGAACCACCTCAAGGAAGGGAAAACCTGTACAAAGGGACCATTGCCCACAAGGCCTACTTGGGTAACTTTCTGTACCTTTTCGTAAACCTCAACGGCACAATGATCAGGGTGCAGGCACAGTATCACTTGCCGCAAGAAGAGGGAGAAGAAATCTACCTGTTTCTGAACCCGAAAAAATGTATGATCTTGTTCTGAAAAATGGTCAGGAGCATTTGGTTTCAGGAGAGTAAAACGGCTTGACAATATAGCCCCGGGACTTAATAATGTAAGCATTAAAGATTTGAAAGAGAACGCACAGTCAAGCACGCCCGTGCTTTAGGGTTTGAGATTCAAGAGAAAGCCCTGCTGGATGCTGGCTCTCATGGGGTTTGTCTAGCAGGGTTTTTCTATTTTAATGACTGCCTCTCCCTCAGCCTGCTTACGAGGTTCTGTTGGATCACTTCGAGGAGTTACGCTTTGAGGATGAAAAACAGTCGTTTAGAAACACAGGTCCTCATTATCGGCGGCGGATTGACCGGTGCCGGTTTGGCCCGTGATCTGGCACTGCGTGGTGTCTCTTGCCTTGTTGTTGAAAGGGGAGATCTGAATGCCGGAGCTTCCGGCAGCAACCACGGCCTGCTTCACAGCGGAGCGCGTTATGTATCCAATGACCCGGCTGCAGCCCAGGAATGCTGTGATGAAGCCAAGTTGCTCAAGAAGCTCAGCCCCGACTGCATCCAGGACACGGGCGGCCTTTTTATCGCCCTTGCCGGGGACAACGAAAACTACATTGCAGATTTCCCAGGCCTTTGCGGGCAAAACGGGATTCCTGTGACGGAAGTCGATTGCGGGGAGATCCGGGCCCTTGAACCGGAAGTCTCTCACAACATCATTGCAGCTTATCGGGTAGAGGACGCGACCGTGGACCCCTTCAAGCTCTGCTTCGACAACCTCGCTGAAGCTGAAGGGCACGGGGCCACTGTGTTGACCCGCACGGAGGTTGCAAAAATTGAACGTGACCAAAACCGCATTCATGCCGTCGTCTTGCGAAGAAAGGAGGGCGGACGCGAGTTCACGGTCATGGCTGAACAGGTCGCCAGCGCGACGGGTGCCTGGGCCGGTAAAGTGGCTGCCCTTGCCGGCGTGGAAATCCCGATGGCATGGTCTAAGGGGACTTTGTTGGTCAGCCACAGGCGGATGAACCAAAACGTCATCAATCGGCTGAGGCCGCCGGGGGACGGCGACATTGTGGTGCCCGGAGGCACCGTGTCTGTTCTCGGCACCACTTCGGTGCGTATAACCGATTTGGACCGATCCCGTCCCACCTTTGAGGAAGTGGATTTCCTTGTAGAGGAAACAGCAAAAATGATTCCGGCGCTCAGAACAGCAAGATACGTTCGCGCTTTCGCCGGAGTTCGTCCCCTGCCAAGCCAAAAAGCCTGTTCGGACGACCGCTCGGTGAGCCGAGGTTTTCTTATCCTGGATCACGAGGCTGAAGGTCTTTCAAATTTTGTCACCGTGACAGGGGGCAAACTGACCACCTTCCGGCTTATGGCTGAAAAAGCCGCTGATCTCTTATGCCGCCGCCTAAAGGTCACATCACCTTGCCTCACGCGGGAACGGCCCCTCATTGGTCATGAGTCCACGAAATGGGTCCTAGCCGGGCTTGCCCCCCGTCTCTGGAGACAGGGTTATGAAAGGGATGAGGCCATCATTTGTGAGTGTGAAATGGTGCCTTTCTCTGTCATGAAAAACCTTATAGAATACTTGCGAGACCATGGGGACCCGATCACCATCGATGCCATTCGAATGCGCAGCAGGCTTGGTAAAGGCGCTTGCCAGGGTGCCTTTTGCGGCTTGAGAACCTGCGCCTATCTCTATGACGGTGATGAGGTGAAGGGAGACGAAGGTCAGTCACAGCTCAAGAACTTTCTTGAAAGACGCTGGCATGGGCTGCGACCGGTCCTTTGGGGAACCCAACTCGCTCAAGAAGGGCTACAGGAGGCCATACACTGCGGTCTCCTCGGGCTGGAGTTGTGATCATGCTCGGATTTCTCTTCCGAAAACAACGTCATCTCCAATCCCTGATATACGGGTATCTGGATACACTGAAACTGATTCAGGACAACTTCTGGAGGGCTATCACCGTTTGTTTGGAGAGTCCCTGCTCGGAAGACTTGGCTTTTCTCACCAAACAGACACACAAGTTCGAGTCCAAAGCGGATGATATTCGTGAGGAGATAAAAGCCATGATGTACGGAAAGGCCCTAATCCCAGAATCACGGGGTGACATCATGGGTCTCATGGAAGCGCTCGATCTCATTCCCGGCCTCTTTCAGCGCATCCTTTACATGATCCAGACACAGGAACTGATCATCCCCGATTTTATTGCTCCCGAATTCCGAGATCTTGTCCGTATCAGTCTAGAATGCTGCGATCAGCTCAGGGAGGAGATCACAGCGCTTTTCGAGAAAACGAAACACATTAGGGACTTGCTCAGCACAATTGATATCAAAGAGAGCCATTGTGACCACATAGAACGACGCCTTATAACAAAGGTGTTCAAATCCGACATTGATCCATTTGTCAAACTGCAACTCAAAGAACTGATTCTCCAGGTTGGGGAGATATCCGACCAGGCGGACCGCGTTTCCAGGCGGGTCAATATCATCTATATGAAGAGAAGGGTATAGCGTGGTGTATCATAAATAGAGAGACTTAAATGATTATGGCTGTCCTAGAATGCTCTGTGGAATACCACTGTGGCTTAGGGCGAAAGGCCTAAGGCATAAGGAAAAGAAAATACGGAAGAATATACTCACTGCCCTGCGCCTTGCGCCTTTCACCTTGGCCCTATTCTAAACAATGGTCGAAACAATAAACATCGACCGATTTTTCAGTATTGCACTGCTAGTCAGAACTCTCGGATGATTCTGCGAATCCCAAAGTCTTGTGGATTTGAGATGCGGCAATCTGGCAGATAACCAGGATTGAGCAGATCGGACAGAGACGGTTTTCCTTGACATTCAAACCACATTCGCTATTCTGAAAGCGTAGTTTCTTCCCCAACCTTAAACCTCCGTTCAGGAGGTCCCCCATGGGTAAACCTATCAAAATGTGCAAGCCTTGCTCCTGATGGAGCGTTTTGCGTTCTGTCGGGAGATCTCGAATCTTATGCTGGAAAAGCCAAACCCATCGTAAGGTGGGGACGGAAAGCCACGGGTCTCAGATAGCTTCTTCTGGCTTGTGCGACTGGTTTTCTCTGCTCTTTCCTTAGACTTCTGGACAAAGAGGATAGCCGAGCTGCCGAGCGTGACATCGTTAAGGTCACAGCAGGTAAAGTTCGGCTTTTTGTTTCGGCTAGGAGCTGAAGAACGGAGGTGATCAATTATGCCGAAAAGAATAAGCATAATTCTCACAGTATTGATTGTTATAGTTTCCTTTCTTTATGTGGCTAACGCCCAAAAGGGAGAGAAAGGATGGCTGAAGACCGTTACGCTTCCGAGTGCTGATTTGATCTTGGACATGAGTGGAGAATGGGATGTGATGTATGAACCTTCGGGATATCTCAGTAGGATTGGAACTTATGGAGACACTCTCACGATCACGCAAGAGGGTGCCAAATTCACCGCGGTCAAGCAGTTCGGCAGCCGGTTTGTGCCAAAGGGCGCAGAATCGATTAAAGGCGAACTGGACAAAAGCGGATTCAAAGAGGTCTATCTATGTACTCAAGCATCACCCAAGGATACTGTCTGGGAGCCTTGCAAGTGGGAAATCAGCGAGAATGGAAATAAGGTAGTGCTTGACTATGAAAGTGGGAAAGCGACGCTGACCAGGAAATAAAGAGTGATTTTGGAGGTGGCGCTGTTTGGCCTGCCTTTTTTCTTGGTTGTGAACCTTTCTTCAAGGATGCAATAGATTTCAACAACAAATCGCTTCAGGGAAATCGCTGCTGCGCTTTCCACTACGATAAGCAGTCTTCTTTGTGAGCAAGCCTTAACGGACCTCCGATCACTGTCAGGTCAAGTCTCGGCAACTTCAAATAAACCCTTCTAAGAATAACATAAAACTTATTTACAGAACACTAAGAGGGGTTACGCAAAACATTCCCTGTAGGCTTGCACTGCGGCGTAGGCGGTTGCTATAGCCAGTCCGGCACCGCATTTTTCGCGCATCCAGTTGTGATGCGCAAGAATTGCTCCTGCTGCAAAAAGATTTTCAAACAGAGCACAGCCATCCGCTCCGCAGGGCCGGAACGAAGGATCGACCGGTAGGCCGGCCTCGTTCACAGCGTGCCCCCTAGGGTCGAAGAACCTTTCTCGATGCCAGAGTTCCCTTTTGGGAGGCTGATGCACATACAGGCCGAAAGTCGGCTCCGCAATGCTTTCCTGGTTCGCCACAAGCCCTCCTCCAATGAAGCGGCCCGTGGCCAGAATGAACCCCCTCGCCTCAAGGGTTTCGAAATGTTGCCCATTGCGGATGAGGAGGTTCAAGCAGCGCTTGTCTTTCTTTTCAGCTCCCACGACCCGTGTCCCCACAAGCAAGTGGGCACCCCTGTTTCTCAGCGCATTTTCCATGGCCTCTTTGAGGCGAAGCCCCGGGACAGAAGTCGGCAGGGTCGGGATCTCGAACACAGGCAATCCCATATCTTTTTCCAGTTCAGCAGTTGCCTCTTTATGATGCCGAATGCCCAGAACTGCGGGAAAACCAACGAGCCGAGCACTCCCCACGGAAGGCCGGATCGCAGCGGCCAGGGCAGATAAAACCCTGGGGTTTTCCAGCTCTTCTGCCATGAGGGTGTTTACCCGCTCCTTTCCCATGAAGGAACCGGGGAAATCAAGGCGCTCCGCCCTCAAGCCGGGCCACTGCTTGCCCAGCACTTCCACAATCTGCTTTGCGCTGAAATCCTTCATGCCGTGGAAATCCACCAACAAAGCGGGCTGTTTTTTCTCCAACCCTTCTACAACCGGCCACATGGAAGCGGGCACCCTGTAGGTCGTTTTGAGGGTGCCCGCAGGTGTTGCGATGTTGACATTGGTGTCACGTCCTTTGTAGCTGAGGTTGGCTGCGGAGAGGAAAGACAGGTATTCCTCGATCGCCTTTTGAATTTTCTCCAGACCGACCCTTGCGTATGGATGATCCGGTCGATCCTCTATGAGAGCGCCAATGGCGGCCCACGGGTCTTGCCATCGCTTTTGTTTCTTCACGGGATGGATGCCAAGGAGATCGAGGGCACCACTGGCAAAGAGCATCTCCCCGGGCGTTGCTCCCACCAGAATTGTCTTCAATCCCCGGTTCACGGCAAAACAGCCTGCTGCAAGACCGGCAAGGCCTGTGCCGATGACCACGAGGTCCGCTGTTTCTCCTTCCCTATGGTGGTTCATTCTGGATGACACCCTGTTTCAGAAACCTCCAAAAAAACGGTGCGGGGGTTAATGACTAAGTCCAATAATGAGTGAACGACCCTCGGCTTCAAGTCCAGGGCTTCAATAGTGTCGAACAGAACATGACTTTATGGGATTCGTGTTCGTGCGCGCCATCGTAATCGACCGGGCGAAAAAATCAAGGGCGTGGTATTTTTGGAGTACGATGACGAGCACCGCTGCGCTGAGCACGAGCACGACTCCGGGACCTTGTCGCTTTCAGCGACCGTGACAAACCGTGCTTCGCCTCAAGGCGAGGGGTTTCCACCATCCCCGGAGGAGCAGCAAAAAGCCCTGACCGGGTTCATGGCCGCACAGGCTCCCCTTCGCGGTCAGGGCTTGCTCTCTTTTCTCCTGCCCCGAGGCGTTATGCAGAACATGACTGCTTATTTTATATAGATTAAACGCAGGAAACCCTTTCTGTCAATACATAAGGCCGTTGTTCATCTCAGCTTGCCTGCGTTCCCTCACGAAAAGGATCCCGCTTACCGAGAGACAACGCTTGGCAAAGGGCGGACAATCGTTTATATAATGTGAGAATCTGCCCAAGGTAACCTTACGGAGACTCTAAGATGATGTTACCTCTCAAAAAGCTGCCCACAGCTGTCATCAAGAAGATTTCTGGATTGTTCTTTGACATTGACGACACCTTTACGACCCACGGAAAAATCCGTGGCACGGCCTTTCAAGCGCTTTGGGCGCTGAAAGACGCCGGATTGAAGGTCGTTCCCATCACGGGACGGCCGGCGGGTTGGTGTGACCACATCGCCCGCATGTGGCCTGTGGACGGGATTGTGGGCGAAAACGGCGCCTTCTATTTCTGGTACGACGAAGAGGAAAGGAAACTGAAAAAAAGGTTCATGGACCCTGACAAGGTGCGGGAGGAAAAGCGGCGTCGTCTCCAAGAGGTCCGAGAAGAGATCCTGAGATCGGTGCCGGGCACAGCCGTTGCCAGTGACCAGCACTACCGCGAAGCGGATCTGGCCATTGATTACTGTGAAGACGTGCCCCCCTTAGAGTGGAAAGAAGTGGAAAAGATTTGCGCGATCTTCAGGGAGCACGGCACGAACTTCAAGGTCTCATCGATTCATGTGAACGGCTGGTTCGGAGATTATGACAAGCTCGGCATGACAAAGATCTTTGCCCACGAACGATGGGGGGTCCATCTGGATGATCAAAAGGACCGGTTCCTTTTCTGCGGTGACTCTCCGAATGACGAACCCATGTTTGCGTATTTTCCTTATACAGCGGCTGTCCAAAACATCACCCGCTTTGCGGACCGCATGACCCATTTGCCCCGCTTTGTAGCAAGCCAAGGGGGTGGAGAGGGATTTGCGGAAATTACAAAAATGATCTTGCAGCAAAGAGAGACGAAAACCGCTTGATGGAGCCTGTCCGTTCACCTCACTTGGCTGCCCGGGGCTGTCTTGGCGTCGGGCATGAGGAGATGCACCCCCGATTGGTCTTCAGCAGCGAGAACCATGCCGTTTGATTCAACACCCATCAAGGTCACAGGCTCCAGATTGGCCACCAAGACCACCTGTTTGCCCTTCAAAGCCTCCGCTTCGTAGTGTCCCGCAATGCCGGCCACAACCGCCCTTTCCTGGCCTATGTCCACCACCAGTTTCACCAGCTTCTTGGAACCCTTGATGGGCTCAGCGCTTTTGATCGTGCCGATTCGCAGATCGAGTTTCTGAAATTCCTTAAAAGAAACCATTTCTTTTTCCGGCATTTTCTTCTCTTCCTTTTCTTTTTCCAGTTTCTTGCTCTCCTTCATTTCCACCCTTGGAAACAGATGGGGTGCTTTAGACACCTTCCTGACAGGCCTTTCTCCACCCCATACCCGAATGTCGTCAAGTTTTACGTCCTGTCCCTGCCTGGAAAGTCCCAGCAGGTGCTGTATTTTCTCCGCCGTTGCGGGCATGAAGGGCCACAGAAGAGCAGAAATTGTCTTGATCGACTCTACTACGTTGAAGAGAACGGTGGAGAGCGTTGCCTTGTCTGTTTTTGCCAACACCCAGGGTTCCGTGGCCACGATGTACTTATTGACCTTGCCGATAAACTCCCAAACAGCAATCAAGGCCTTGTGAAACCCGAGCTCTGCCATGTTTCCCGAGTAAGCCTCGACCAATGTCATGGCGGCATCTTTAAGTTCCTGATCCGCTTTTGACAAAGCACCCGGCTCGTGGATCTGCCCTCCAAAGTACTTGTGAACCATGGTGAGGCTTCTGCTCACAAGATTCCCCAGATCATTGGCAAGGTCTGCATTGATCCGTGCCACCAAGGCTTCCTCACTGAACTCAGAATCCAGACCGAAGACCATTTCACGGAGAAGGAAATATCGGAATGCATCAAGCCCGTAAATGTCCGCCAGTTCAAGGGGTTTGACCACGTTTCCCAAGCTCTTGGACATCTTGCCTTCATTCACGTTCCAGTACCCGTGAACGTTCAGGTTTTGGTAGGGGTCGATACCTGCCGCCTTGAGCATGCAGGGCCAGTAGATGCCGTGGGGCTTCAGAATATCTTTAGCCACGAGGTGTTGCGCCACGGGCCAGAACTTCTTGAACAGATCGCCTTCGGGATAGCCTATGGCGGAAACATAGTTGATGAGGGCATCGAACCACACGTAGGTCACGTACTTTTCGTCGAAAGGCAGGGTGATCCCCCATTGGAGTCTGGATTTTGGACGGGATATACAGAGGTCTTCCAAAGGCTCTCTCAAAAAGGAAAGGACCTCGTTCTTGTACCTTTCAGGTCTTATGAAATCGGGATATCGCTTGATGTGATCGATGAGCCAGTCCTGGTAGTCGCTCATGCGAAAAAAGTAGTTTGCCTCGCTGATTACGGTGGGCGCCGTCAAATGATCCGGACACTTGCCGTCCACCAGTTCCCGTTCCGCGTAAAAGCGCTCACAGCCGAAACAATAGAGGCCCTCATAGTCGCTGAAGTAAATGTCCCCCTTCGCATACACCTTGTTCAGGATCATCTGGACGACCGCGGTGTGACGCGCCTCTGTGGTTCGGATGAAATCATTGTTGGTGATGTGGAGTTTGGGCCACAGATCTCTGAATAACCGGCTCATCTTGTCCACATACTGGTCTGTTGGCTCCCCTGCCGCCTCAGCGGCCCGCACGATTTTGTCACCGTGTTCGTCCGTGCCCGTGAGAAAATAGGCCTCATGCCCCGCCAGGATATGGAACCGCTCCATCACATCCGCCACAATGGTGGTGTAGGCATGCCCGAGATGAGGTTCGGCGTTCACATAGTATATCGGGGTTGTTATGTAAAATCTCTCGCTCAACGGCCTCGGTGGTTACTCCTTTCGCTCGTTGTTCTCATTCTCCTCCACAGCATCCCCCTTAATGACATCCGCGTAGGAAATCTCCTTTTCCTCTCCTGACTCCAACAAGACGGTCAGTTTCTCTCTCAGGATGTTCTGACGAATGACCTTGCCTCTGCCGTACACCGTATTTGCCTTTTTCCCGACCTTGGGTAGACCCTTTTTGATATTCTCATAATAGCCGAATTCATAGGAGAGACAGCACATAAGCCTCCCACACATTCCCGAAATCTTCGAGGGATTGAGGGAGAGGTTCTGCTCTTTGGCCATTTTGATGGAAACCGGTTCAAAGCCGCTCAAGAAAGAGGTACAGCAAAGCTGGCGCCCGCAGGTTCCCAGCCCACCCACCATCTTGGCCTGGTGACGAACCCCGATTTGCCTCATCTCAATCCTCGTGCGAAATCTCTGAACCAGGTCCTTCACCAGCTCCCGGAAATCGACCCTGCCATCAGCAGTGAAATAGACGATCGTCTTGCTGCCGTCAAACAGACATTCAACGCCCACCAAGCTCATGGGCAGAGACCGTTCCCTGATCTTCATATAACAAAACCCATAAACTTCCCTTTCCTGTTCGCAGTTCTTTTTGTGGCGCTCGACATCTTCCTCGTTAGCCACGCGAAAAACCCGCTGCAGGGGCCGTTCCTTCACCTCTTCACTGGGATTCCTCGGTTCCGAACAGACCACACCGAATGCCGGGCCTTGCTCCGTTTCAACCAGGACTTTGGCACCCTTTTGAAGCACAAAATGCCCGGAGTCGAAACTCTCGACTTTGCCGTATCTTCCCACGAGGATATCTACAATTTTGTTCATCCCTGCGAAGCTGTCTCCACGCTTGATCGTCGGCCTTCTTTCGAGTATCTCCGGAGACCCAGCACTGTGTTTTCAATCATTAAGTCCGCATTGCGGGCCTGCCAGTATTCCCTTTCCGCTTGATCGATGACCAGGAAGCTGTCCACCAAATTGTCAATGCTAAAGGCTTCGGATCTGTTTTTCAACTCGCTCAAGAAATCCCCGTTAATGAGCAGATCATCCCGGCCTGTCGTCTTCATCACCAGCAAATCCCGGTACCACGTTTTCCAAATACTGAGCAGTTCCGTGACTGCCGAATCTACCCTTTTTTCGGCATCCGTGTCTTTTTTCTTATCCTTGCCGGTATATTGCAAGGCCAAGTCAAGCGCCTCATCCGGGGATTGTTTCAAGAGCGCTTCAAGGCTTGCCAGGTAGTCTTCTCTCTTAATGAGAAAGTCCTTCTCCAACATCTCCAAGGCTTTTCCGAGGCTTCCGTCCGAGAGCTTGGCCAGAACAGAGGCTTTATCCTCAGCCAGCCCTGCTTTCTCCATGAGCCAGCCCTGGATCAGGGTGGCCGGAATAGGACGGAATGCCACTTTCTGACAACGGGATACGATGGTCGGCAACAGGTCTAAAGGCTCGGCCACATTGAGAAAGAGCATGTTCCCCGGCGGTGGCTCTTCCAGAGTCTTCAAAAAAGCGTTGGCCGCCTCAAGCGTCATGGTTTCCGCCTGACGGACGACCGTCACCCGATAACGACCGGACAAGGGTTTAAAGCTGAAGGTGCGATCCAATTGCCTGATTTGTTCTATCTTGATGTTTCGCCCCTCCGCTTCGATGATTTCGAGGTCCGGAAAATTCCCGCTTTGCACCTGCCGGCAACATCGGCACTGGCCGCACCCCTCGCCATTGACGGGGTGCTGACAGTTTATGGTTCGCGCCAGTGCTATGGCTGTCGTTGTTTTCCCAACCCCTGGGATACCCACGAACAAATAGGCGTGGGGCATTTTTGCCTGAGCGATCACTTGCTTCAGAAATCTGATCGCTCTTTCCTGACCGATAATTTGTGAAAATGGAATAAAGGCCCTAGCTGTCTTCATAGCTCAAGATCTTAACGTTTATCCGCTTGAGGCGGATTAATTTCAATATATGAAATCGCTCCGCGATTTCATATATGGCCCAATGTGCTTGAATATCTTCTCCTCCACCTCATCTTTACCAGCGCTTGCATCAATGACGACAAATCTTTTCCGCTCCTTCCGCGCCAAATCCAGATAGGCCTTCCTCACAGCCCTGTGAAAGGCCATGTTCTCATTTTCAAACCGGTCCAGGCCTTCTTCCAATTGGGCTTTGTTTCGGCTCAGGGCTCTTTCGAGACCTTTCTCCACCGGACAATCCAAAACAAAGGTCAAATCCGGCCATACACCTTGAGTCACCGTCTCATTGAGAAGTCGGACCAAACGCATATCCTGACCACGGGCCGATCCTTGATAGACCACGGTTGCATCTGCAAACCGATCACATATCACCCATTTCCCCTGCCCCAGCGCAGGCTTAATAACCTCCTCCACATGCTGCGCCCGATCCGCAGCATACAGAACGAGTTCGGCAAGGGGCGTGAGGTTCTTATTTCGAGAGTCCAGGAGGATACGCCTGATGCCCTTCCCCATTTCTGTTCCACCGGGCTCCAGCGTGGTGACGAAAGGGATACCGTGAGCCCTCAGTCTTTTGGCCAACCGCTTGATCTGCGTTGTCTTTCCGCACCCCTCTATGCCTTCAAAAGTAATGAACAAGCCTTCCTCCCAATCGCCACAGCCCCGCCACAGGCGGCAAGTCATCACGCCACCCAGCTTTTTTTCGCACAGAGTCTATAGAAAAAGGCCTCAATAATCAAGAACCGATCAGGGAGCCCAAAAAGGGGGAAGACGACCCTAATTTGGTTGACAAAACAGAAAAAATGAATATTCCTACCAGGTGTCCAGGGGCAAGGCGAAAGACTTTCGCCAAAATACCTTGAAAAATCAGGGTATTCTCTTGCATCCAACGTCTTTCCCGGAGGTATCATGCCGAGGGCGAAAAAGGTCAAACCCGGAAAAAAAGAAAAAACCAAGAAGGCCCCGACAAAAGGTAAGGCGGTTTCTTCAAAAAAGGAGAAGAAAGCGACCACCAAGAAGGTCACGGCAAAAAGCGTCCGGAAGAGTGCAGGGAAAAGTGTGGGGAAAAGTGTACCAAAGAGTGGAAGAAAAAAGAAAAAGGATTTTCGTACCACTTTTCTCGAGAGTCTCCAATTAAAGAGGGAAGAGCTGAAGGAAACGCTATCACGACTGTTGAGCAGCCGAAGAGAATATGATGGTGAGCTCACTGCAGGAGATTTTATTGACGAAATCGATGATGCGCAACGAGAGATCTCCGCTTACAGCCTCTATAGCCTTATTGAAAGAAAGAACAGGGAACTGCGGAGAATCGAGTACTTGATTGGCCGACTTCTAAAGGAAGAAGAGTTTGGCCTATGCGAGGAATGCGGGGCACAAATCCCTCAGGAGCGATTGCTCATCGTACCGGAGGCGACCCTGTGCGTGGCCTGCCAACGGGAAATGGAAAGACAGGACTTACGACGATCTGTGTTATCCAGGCCCTCCACCCGCTTCGGCTCTCGAAAAGAGCTAACGTTGGAGTCTTCCGAGAGTCAGGATGATGACGACAATCTGGTGATTCAATACCAGATCTCTTCCATGCCCAGCGTCGACATTGAAGAGACCGATCTCGAAAGCTCCTCTGACGATGAAAAAGACGACGTCGACTGAGAACAAAATCCCCCCGACCCCCCTTTGTGAAACTTAGCAGATCAATAGGATTGCACGGATGGAAACAAGGATCTGTCCGTGTGGGGTATAAATTTGGCCGCGCTGAAAAGATTCATGAACTCCTGGTTCACATTGAGTTCCACGTACGTAATCCGATCCCGAATCCTGTAAATCTCATCCCTCGCGGCAGCGGACAAGAGGGCTTGGCACGCCCCGTTTAAGGAGGTGTTTCCCAGGGGTCGATACGTTTCCAAGGGCAAATCCGGAATCATGCCCAGAGTAATGGCCGACCGGGGATCAATGTAAGAGCCAAAAGTTCCGGCTATGTTAAAGCGGCTGATCTCCTTCATGGAGACATTGAGCATGGTTGTTATGGTGGTGAGGATCGTGTACATGGCGGCTTTTGAACGAATGAGGGCGTCAATGTCCGGTTGACTCAGGGTGAGGTCTTTGCCGGTCCCCGAATCCTTGGCGTCCATCACAATGAGATGCTTGATCCCATCCATTTCCTGAAGCCGCTCTGCGCACCGCTCTGCCACGAATTTTCCCCGTAGATCGATCATTCCCGCAAGAAAGAGCTGGGCCACCAGGTCAATCAGGCCTGAGCCGCATATCCCCATCGGCGGTTTGTCTTGTATCGTCCTGACCGAGAAAGCCTTTGAGACAGGATTGATGCGAACCTTGTCGATCACTCCCGGTCCCGCCATCATCCCCATGCTTGCCACACCGCCCTCCAGGGCCGGACCTGCGGCGCCTGCACAGGCCACGAGCCAATCCCTGTTGCCGATCACAACCTCCGCATTGGTTCCCACGTCGACCAGAATAGAGAGATCGTCGGCTTCAGCCATCCCAGATGCCAGAATCCCGGCAATCAAGTCACCCCCCAAGTAGCTGCCCACGTTGGGAAACACCAGGACCGGTGCTTCAGAGTGGAGGGCCAGCCCCAGTTCGGCGCAGCGCAAAAGGGCCGGGTTGTTCACCACCGGAATATAGGGCTCGCGGCATATCCAGTAGGGACTCAATCCGAGGAACAGGTGGGTCATGGTGGTATTTCCCGCTACGGACATGGCTACGATTGCATCCGTTTCGATACCCTCCTTGCTTGCAACGTGACGGATCTCTTGATTGAGTTTATCGATGAGCAGAGTCTGTAAACGATCCAATCCCCCATCCTCGGAAGCGAAGTGGATGCGGGTTAAAATATCCGCTCCGATCTCGTTCTGGGGATTGATAAAGGAGATTTCCTCTTTGACGGTCTTCTTGACCAAATTAACGAGCTGGACGACGACTGTGGAACTTCCCATGTCCACGGCAAGACCATAGAGGCGAAGATCGGAACGCGATGGGTAGACGTCCATGAGGTGCCAGCAGTGCCCGTCTTCGTAAAGGAGGGCGCGAATGTTATAACCATACTCTCTCAGGAGATTCGGTATTCTCTTCACAAGAGAAAAGTCTGATCTGACCTTTTCTCTCTGAAGCCCCTTCTCAATCCCTTTCAGAAGTCGATCCACATCCCCCGTATTGTCTTTCAAACTCGGGCGGGTGAGACGAGTTTCTACTACTTTGATCCATTCATCGCTTTTTGGAATTCGCCCCATGTCGTCGAATCCTTTGGTTTTTGACTCCCCAGTGACCTCTATACTTCCAACAACCGCTTGTTCAACTCCTGTAAGACCTTAGCTCTTTAGGAAAAAATTGCAAGACTTGAATCCCCTTCTCCTTTGCCCTATACTCCTCGATCGAAAAGCAATTTCCGAGACAAAAAAGGACCCTGTTTGCCTGCAAACCAATGCCGCTTTTCCTGTTGCTCATCGTCATTTTCTCTGCCTCTTTCATCCTGACCATGGTCGGATTGGGAGGCGGGCTTATCTTTTCTCCCCTCTTTGTTCTCCTCAAATTCCCAATAACCACAGCGGTCTCAGCATCCCTTTTTTTGAACGGCATTGCCGCGATTTCGGCCGCAATGACCTACTTTCGCAAAAGAATGGTGGATGTTAAAGTTGGTCTCCCTCTGCTGGTCACGTCCACTCTCTTTGCCCCTCTTGGGGCCATGCTCACCACCCGGATCAACATCCGCATATTTACCGCCATTATGGCAGGGGTCATCTTCCTTGCTGCCCTGCGCATGCTTTTTTCCAAAAAGAAGGAGGCTGAAGGAAAGGCGGTGACCCCGGCTCGCAGGATCATCGGGGGTGGGTGTATTGGGGTCCTCATAGGGCTTATGGCGGGACTGCTGGGTATCGGGGGAGGGGTTTTTATTGTGCCTCTTTTGATTTATGTCCTCAAAGTGCCTACCAAAACCGCGGCTGCCACGTCAATCTTCATCGTGGTGTTTTCATCATTTAGCGGCTTTGTCACCCACATTTCCCTTGCTGCTACGGACTGGACATTCATCCTCACAGCAGCAGTCTTCTCTTTTGCCGGCGGACAATTGGGATCCCGGATCATGGCGGAAAGGCTTAAAGGCCGCACTGTGCGGCAGATCTTCGGGGTGGTATTGCTCCTCTTCACCCTTAAGCTTTTCCAGAGAGCGTTCCTCTAATGTGATCGTTTCACGGCGGCCTCCCACCAGTCACTTCAGAAAAGCCCCATGACCCTCGTATATTTGACGTTCCATGTAAACAATTTGATGCTCCGAGGAAATTTGGGTTGCGGGTCTGTAAGACCACCTCCCGACGGCTCCATGAAAACCGAATTTTCACCATTCTCTCTTTGGGAATTGTGAATGGAATTTCTGGGACGTGATACTAGGTCTAGGCGCTTGAGGATGGCTCTTGTCTCGGCAGC
>SMTZ1_10006245_pt1 | contig 18404 bp, 16 predicted proteins | sample DeeMarSWOR136_30_FD_25667 | JGI IMG/M metagenome (IMG submission 25667)
ATTTTTTTATTTGCACCACACTTTGGACAATTGAAATATTTTTTCTTTTTCTCCCCTCTTTTAATCATATAATTATTATCTTTTTCACTTCTTACATAAGTACCTTTTGCTACTTCAAACTCCCAATCTGTATTACAATTTCTACATAACAATCTTACTTTATATGTTGTTTTTTCATCGTTTTTCATTTAAACTCCATATGCTTATCAAACTAATATCCTTAAATAATTTTCTAAAAAACCCAATTTTTTTACAAATGTATATATATTATATCGATAGGCTTTTAATAAAAATTTGGGGATTTCTTAAAATGAATATGAAAAAGGATGTTACATTTAAAATAAGTAATATGAAACATCTAGGATTAACATAAATCTTTTTATTTGTTTTACTTGATTTTTTATTATTATTGAATTTGCTTTTTTCCCCTTCCTTTTTCTTTGCTAAAATTTCCCCTACTTTGCAATAATATTTTCCATATAAAAAGCTCTGTAATTAGATAATATCCTTTTTCATATTATTAATTAATCCAGTAAATTAGGAAATATTTTTAAATGTTTAACAGATGCCAAACTGATAAAAATGTATGCGATAGTTTATTTAAATTGGAGTGGTAGTCAAGAAGAGTTTAAAGAATGTAAGGATACTTTAAAGAAAGTAGCAAAAGATTTTGATGGTTTGGACCTAGTAGATATATTTATTCCATCAAGCGAATGGAATTATGCTGCTCTAATAAAATTTAACAAATTTGAAGTATTTGAAAAATATGTTAAAAAGACAAGAGAAGAACCAATTACCTTTTTTGCTAAAAGAGGACTACATCCACCACCAAAAAAACTTGAATTACTAGTAGATATAGACCATTTAGAGTAAATTTTTCTCTAAATATTCTAATTTACATACTTTGAGAAAAAAGAGTTAGTTATTTTAAGAAAGAAATAATTACTAATTATTGAGAAGGGAGGTTAAAGTATGGAAATTATTCCAGCAATAGATAAAGATGTAGAGCAAATTATGAATCTTTTTATAAAAATCTATGGTCGCGACTATCCCTTTCAACAATTTTATGATCCAACATGGCTTACAAGAAGTGTTTATTCAGATGATAATATTTTTTTGGTTGCCAAAGAAAAAGACAAAATTATTGGTACTGGTTCTGTTTTTCTAGCAGCAGGTGGTTTTTCAGATTTAATTGGTGAATTTGGACGTCTTGTAGTTGATCCAGATTTCGGTAGAAAAGGTGCGGGAGGTAAGATTGTAAAAGGATTAATAGAATCAGTTGAAAAAATCATTCAATTTGGATTTATAGAATGTAGAGTTGCTCACGTAGGTGCTCAAGTAATATCTGAAAGATGTGGATTTTCCCCAACTGGATTTGAACCTAATAAGTATCGTTTTGTTAATTATCGTGAAAGTATGGTTTTCGGAGTAAAATTGTTTGAACCTGCTCTTTCTTTAAGAAGAAACAATCCTAGAGTTATTTCAAGTGTTTATCCTATAGCTGCCAAAAGTATGCAAAATCTTGACTTACCTGTTGACCAAATTGTTGAAGACGATGTTGAGGGTTATCCAACTGATAAATCCTTTGATGTTGAAGAACTTCAGTCAACTGGCGTTTCACCTCTACTACGTATTGAAAGAGGTCGAATAAAAAATCCTGAGATATTTGGAAATCTTAGTTTAAGTTATGGTTTTTTCAAGATTGCTACAGATCAAACACATTATCTAGTAGCAAAAGAAAAGGGTGTTATCTTAGGTGCAATTGGCTTTTCTGTAGATAATATTGATTATAAAATAAAAGTTATAGAACTTATTGAATTTGATGATGAAGTTAAGGGTTTTTTACTTTCAACCTTAGTAAATGTTGCGCCTGAAAAATATGGTGCAAAATATATTGAAATGGATGTAAGTGCATATTCTCCTAAAATGCAAAAAACTTTAGATAGACTAGGTTTTGTTCCTGTTGCATATTGTCCATCAATGGTATTTCGTGAAGTAGAGCGATTAGATGTTATAAGAATGGCTAAATTATATTTCCCTCCTGATGTTAAAAATATTGTTCTCACACCACTGGCTGAGGATATGTTCAAACTGACAATGAAGGATTTGGAAATTAAAAAGGTAGGTATGGAGATTACTGAAATAACAAGAAAATCTGATTTATTTCAAGGTCTTTCAGATGGTGAACTATCTCAACTAGCACAAATATGTAAGATGGTTTCGTATCCTGCAGGAGAAACTATCTGTAAAGAAGGAGAATGTGGTGACGATATCTATGTGATGGCCGAGGGAAGAGCATCAGTTGTAGGGAGAAGAACTGATAAGAAAAAAAGGTCAAAAATAGGTTCAATTAGTCAGGGAGAAATTTTTGGGGAGATGGCAATCATTGAAGACAAACCTCGTATAGCTGACTTAATAACAGATGTAGATTCTAAACTTGTTGTAATAGATAGATTTGAACTTGAAAATTTAATAAATAAATATAATCATCTGGGAAAAATAGTAATGCAGAATATGGCAAAAGGACTATCGAGAAAATTGAGACGTATATAGGCGTAAAGATTTTTAATAATCCTGTGATGCCATAAAATATATTTGAGGTTGATTACATGGAAATAAAATTTTTAGGCGCGCATAACGCAGAATCAAAAACAACAAAACTAGCTTCAATTCTAATCGATGATGTAATTGCTTTAGACGCAGGTAGTATTACTTCAGAACTTACCTTTTCCCAGCAAAAAAAAATAAAAGCGATTTTATTAACACATGGACATTATGATCATATTAGAGGGGTTCCTGCTTTAGCTTTTAATAATCCTGATCATACAACAAAAATTTTTGCATCATCGCAAACATTACAAATCCTTTCTTCACATCTTGTTGATGGTTTAATATATCCAAAATTTACAAAAAAAATTCCATTTTTTTTAGAAAAACCATCACTAAAATTTATTTCAATAGAACCTTTCAATAAAATTAATATAGATGGTTATCAAGTTCAAGCATTCCCAGTTTATCATACAATATATGCTCTTGGATTTGAAATCACTTCAAAAGATGGAAAAAAAATATTTTATTCCGGGGATACAGGTTCTGGTCTGTCAGCACTTTGGGACCATATTTCAGCTGATCTTCTTATAATAGATGTGACCTTTCCAGATAGACTAGAAAATAGGGCAATTAACGCAGCACATCTCTGTCCTAAACTCTTGAAAAAAGAATTAATAGGATTGTATAATATTAAAGACAAATATCCAAGAATAGTTCTAACACATTTAAGTCCAAAATTTGAAAAAGAAATCAGAAAAGAGCTAAAAGAAGTAGAAAAAGAATTAAAAATTAAACTTGATATTGCTAATGAGGGAGAAAAATATATTGTTTAATGAGGATTTATGTCTGAAATTAAATCAATCAAAAAATTTGACTTAATAGTTATTGGTTCTGGCCCGGCAGGTGAAAAGGGCGCAGCCCAAGCTGCTTATTTTGGAAAAAAGGTTGCATTGGTAGAGATGGAGTCTCATCTTGGAGGTGCTACTGCTAGTACAACAATACCTAGTAAAACTCTTCGTGAGACATCTTTAGCTCTTTCTGGAGTTCGTTCTCGCCGTCTTCATGGAGTAGACCTTTCCCTTAAACGTAAAGCTACAGCAAAGGATTTTCTCTATCACGAAAGATCTGTAAAAGATGCAGAACGTAAAAGGGTTAAAAACAATATGATACGTCATAATGTTACAATTTTTCAAGGATTTGGATCTTTTGTTGATAATCAAACAATAAAAGTAGAAGCCACAGGAAAAGATAATAAATATCTAAAAGGAGAAATTATTCTAATTGCAACAGGTTCATCTCCTCGTTGTCCTGAAAATTTTCCAAAGAATCCTCGAATTTATGATTCGGATTCAATATTAAAAATTAAAAAAATTCCAACTAATATTTTAGTTGTCGGCGGCGGTGTAATTGGATGTGAATATGCCTGCATATTATCTGAATTAGGAGTTAATGTTTCTTTAATTCATAATAGAGATATACTTCTACCCTTTCTTGACAGAGATATCTCTATTACACTTAAAAAAAGTTTAAAAAAAATGGGAATTAATTTACTAATGCCTAAAATCGTAAAATCATGTAATATTAATAAAAATAGCTTAGAAATTGAATTAGATTCGGGAGAAATCATAGATACAGAAGCTATAATGCTTGCTACCGGACGTTCTAGTAATACTCAAAAATTAAATTTGGAATCAGCAGGTATTTCCACTGGTAAGTATGGACGTTTGGTAGTAAATAATGATTACCAAGTTATTCATCCAGATACAAAAAAAGAAATACAAGGTATTTTTGCAGCAGGTGATGTGATAGGAGGACCTGCATTAGCTTCTACTTCTATGGAACAAGCTCGTTATGCTATGATTAAGGCATTTAATCTCGAACCTTATAAGGATCATGTTGCGCCAATATTGCCCCTTGGTATTTACACTATTCCCGAATGCGCACTTGCTGGAAAAACAGAAGAAGAATGTAAAAACGAAAAAATAGATTATGTAATTGGAAAGGCAAATTATAATCAGAATGCTCGAGGAATGATTATTGGGGATACCGATGGTTTTTTAAAATTAATCTTCGAATTCAATAGTAACCTTTTAACTCCAATGAAGTTGCTTGGAGTTCATATTATAGGTGAAATTGCCTCCGAACTAATTCATATAGGAGTAAATGCACTGATAATGGGTGCACATAGTAACCTATTTATTGATACATGTTTTAACTATCCTACCCTTGGAGAACTCTATAAATATGCAACATATGATGCAATGGGAAAACGAGCAAACCGACTCAAATCAAAATAAAAAAATATGGTTTTTATTTTGAAATTATATTTCCATCCTCATCAATTTCTTTATTAAAAATCCGTGTTGAACTAATCGGTTTATTATCATTTGCAAGAATCATGGGAATTTTTATTACATTTAAAGGTTTTTTACCATTAAGAATTCTTTTTTTATTAATTTCATTTGCATTTTCAAGTGTTTCTTGCGAAATAATTATCGAATCGAAATCCTCATCAACCGCGAGACCATATTTATCATATATTGGGATGATTTCAAAAATTTGATTATAACCTTTAAATTTTATATATTTTTTAATCGCTTTAACTCTGTTTTTATATGGCGTTACAAATTTCTTTTTCTTTAATATATTTCCTTCTATAACACCAATAAAAACCTTACCATTTATTCCTGCAGTCTGAAATGCCTCATCAATTAATTTTTTATGACCCTTATGAAAAATATTAAAAGTTCCACCAAGGCACACTCTCATATTTTTTAATAAAAAACATTTGAGTTTTTAAAGTTTTATCTATTAATTATAAGTTATTTAAAATTTTTAGAAAATATTTAATCTTAAAGGATAATTACCTACTTGGAAATCGCGTTATGCCTAAAACTGTTATAAAAAAAGATGGTAGAAAAGAACCTTTCATCAAAGAAAAAATTGTAGTAAGTGCTGTAAAATCTGGAGCACCTGTTGAAACAGCAAGGAAAATTGCAGAAAAAATTGAAAAACATCCAGAGGAATCAATTAAAACTCTATGGATTCACAAGCAAGTATCAAATGAATTAGAGTTACATAATCCAGACTGGGTGCATCGTTTTCGAAGCTATGATAAAAATGTGAAAAGACTTTCAAAATATAAAGGTTAAAATTTTTTAATTCATTGAAACTGCTTTTTCAACCTTGGATTTTTTCCTAATTATTTTTAAAATTTCAAATACAATAAGGAAAATTAGGGTAGCAAGACCAACATACAACCAATCAGTTATACTTATACCACTAAATAAAAGAAAATCACTAATAAAGGGTCCATAAATCGCGGCAATTACCAGACCAATTGAAACAAAAATTGAACTAAGTAAAATTTTATTTGTAAATATATTTCTATTAAATAAGGAGATATGTTCATATCTCCATTGTAAAATGTTTATATACTGACAAAATACAATTGTTGCATAGGCAATTGCTGTTACCTGAAAATAAGGAAGTATGTTTGTATCATCAACAGTTAAAGTAATACCTTGCCTTTGCATAAATAAAATAAAATTTGTAAAAGCCAAAAATCCGATAAATATCCCTAATAATATGAATTCAGCTGAAGATCGTTTATTTACCAAATGCTCTTTTGGATCCCTTGGTGGAGATGACATTACACCCTCTGTTGGAGGATCAAAAGTAAGGAAAGTAAGTGGCATAATTTCTCCAATTAAATCAATTGCGAGAACTTGTACTGCAAGAATAGGAATAGGATAATTCCACAAGGCAACACCAAGTAAACCAAATAGTACAAGTGATAATTCTGCAATGTTTGTAGTTAAAGATGAAAATATTGTCTTTTTTAAATTGGTATAGATTGTTCTTCCCTCTTCAATTGCATTAACAAGTGTGGGAAAACTATCATCAAGTAATATTAATCTTGATGCTTCTTTTGCAACATCTGTTCCCCTTCTACCCATTGCAACACCAATATGAGCTCTTCTTAATGCAGGAGCATCATTTACCCCATCGCCAGTTACTGCAACAATTTCACCGTCGTCTTCTAAAATTTTTACAATACGAAGTTTATCTGCAGGATCAACTCTTGAAAAGATTATGCTTTGTTTGTCTCTTAGAACTGTTTTTAATTTTTCATCATCCATTTCTTTGAGTTCACGACCTGTAAAAATGCCTCTCTCCCATTCTACATCAAGACCTATATCTTTACCTATTGCTCTTGCAGTTATTGCATGATCCCCTGTAATCATAATAATCCTGATTCCTGCTTGAAAGGCCTCCTTTACAGCTTCTTTTACCCCATCTTTTGCAGGATCAATCATTGCGACAAGACCAAGGAATGTAACATCCTTTTCTACATCTTCAACTTTATATTCGCCCTTTTTAACCTTTAAATCACGACGTGCAATAGCAAGGACTCTTAATCCATCCTTTGAATATTTTTCATTTATTGATTTTATTTGTTTTTCATCATTTTTTGTTAATTGCACTTCTTTTCCATTTTTATAAATATATTTACTTATCGATAGTACTCCAACTGTAGAACCTTTTATAGTAAGTGCAACTTTACTTCCAAATTTTCTTACAGAACTCATTCTTTTTCTTTTTGAATCAAAGGGAAATTCTTGAATTTCGGGATTTTCTTCATCTTCAATTGGTGATCTGGTTCCAAGCTTTGTTGACATTGTAATTAAAGCAGCTTCAGTGGGATCTCCAATTGGATACCATTGATTATGTTGCTCATCAGGTTCATGTATTTCAGCATTAGATGCCATTGTTGCAGTATCCATCAATACTTCTATTTCGTCAATTTGTTTTTGTGTTAATGGTTTACCTTTTTCATCTTCAATACCACCTTTCGGCTCATAACCAATTCCTGATATCTGGAATTTTTTGCCATTGAACCAGACAGACCTAACCGTCATTTCGTTTTTTGTTAGAGTTCCAGTTTTATCAGTACATATAACTGTTGTTGAACCAAGGGTTTCAACTGAAGGTAAGTTTTTTACAACTGCTTTCCTATTTGCAAGTCTATTACTACCTGTTGTTAACGAAACAGTTACTTGGGCAGGTAATGCTTGTGGAACGATTGCCATAGCAATTCCAAGTGCATAAACAAGACTTAGATAAATGGTAAAATTTTGAAGAATTCCTATAAAAAAAAGTGCAGCACCAATTATTACAACAGCAATTGTTAGTTGACGAGCAAGTAATCTCATCTCTTTTTGAAGTGGAGTTATAATTGTACCAGTTTCCTCTGTCATTTTAGCAATTTTTCCTGTTTCACTTTGCATACCTGTTCCAGTTACAACTCCTGTGGCATTCCCTGTTGCAACAGTAGTTCCAGCATATGCCATATTAATTCTATCTGCAAGGGTAACATCTTCAGATATAGCTTCACAATTTTTTTCTTGTGGTACAGATTCACCAGTTAATGCAAAATCATTTGTTTTAAAACAAGATGCATCAATTATTCTAATGTCAGCAGGTAATTTATCCCCCTCTTCAATTCTTATTACATCACCAGGGACCAAAAACTCCTGACTTATCTCAATTAATTCTCCATCTCTTATAACCTTTGCAGGAGATTTTATTAATCCTTTTAATTTATCAACAATTTTACCTGCTCTATACTCTTGGATAAATCCAATAATTGCATTTACAATCACAATAATAAAAATAATTGTTCCATCACGAAAATCACCAATAAAATAGGCAATAAGTCCACCAATGATTAATATTAATACAAGAAGTTCTTTGAATTGTGAAAGAAAAACCAACCATAATGGCATTTTTATTTCTGCTTTTAATGTATTTTCCCCATATTCTAATAAACGTTTTTTTGCTTCTTCTTTTGTAAGACCCTTTTCAGAGGTTTTCAATGAGTCAAATGTCTCTTCGACAGTCATTTTGTAATATTTTTTTTCCTCTGACATAAGTTTTAATCAATTTTTTAATAAGAAATAATATTAATTTAACTTTCGAAAATAAAAATAAGTTTTAATTAATAAAAAAATTTATTGATTTATTTATTTTTAAACTTTTTAAAAATGATTCTTTTTGGAATTTATATGTGGAGAAATCAAATCCATAAGATATTTTCTTAAAAAAAATCTTATACTTGCTAACCATAGAACAGAAATAAATATAAATATTATTGTCAAATAGTCCCATTTATTAATTACTAAACCAAGAGCAATACCTGCAGCAGGTGCATGTTCTGTATTTGTAAGAGCCATTACAAAGATTGCAAATCCAACTGCTATAGCGCCAAAAATTATTAATATTGTAGTTTCAGAATTAGAAAATAAATTTTTAATTTGTGAATTTGAAATAAGATAAAAAAGAAGTCCACTTATAAGACCAACGATGTAACCTCCAATCAATCTTCTGGGGTCAGAAGAATATTGATTAGGCATTGAAAATACAATAAATGCACTTGCTCCAAGAGCCGTAATTATTGCTGTCTCATTTAAAACGTCTAAAAAGATTAGAACTGCTAGAATTGTAAGAGTTGCAAGAAAACATTGTCCTATATATTTTAATGTATTTCCTTTGAATTTTTTATCGATAATAATTATTTTTGTCATAAGCAATATATCTTAAAAATTTATTTTTTTTCTTTTGTTCTTTTTTCGAGTTGATCAATTACTATCCTATCAATTTGGTTGCCAAATTCATCTGTCATAATCTCAAATTTACCACTTTTAATTAAACTAACACCTATTATTGCAATAAAAATTCCAGCAATTGTATCAAGTGATAGATTTAACATTAAAACTGTATTTGTTTTAATATAATATGTACCAGTAACATTTATCCATTTAACAAATTCTAAAATCACTCCAACAGCCATTGTAAAAATAACAGTTACAAATGCCATTGCATATTTATCCATTCTAAGTCCGTCCCAATGTTCATCTAAAATATAAATCATTGCAAGACCAATAAAAGCGACAAGCAAAGAGATGAAAAAACGGGTAATCAAATGATAATTTTCAATTGTGTAATAAAAATCTAGTAACCTACCACCCATATGTAAAATTGTAACTAGTGCAATTAAGAAATCAAGTACCCATGGAAGAGTAAATTTCACATCTTTTTTTAAAATACTTGGTAAAATACTAATAAAAAGTCCAATAAATGTACCAACAACCCAAACCCAATCTCGTTTCCAGATTGCAAGTATTAATGAAATTATCATCACAATTCTTAATAAAAAACTAAATGAAAAGCAACGTTTTTTACAAATAATTCTAATCCTGCCCATTATTTTTTCTCATCCTTTTTTTTATTATTTTTTTGTCTATTTGTTCTCCAAGGTCTTCAGTAAGCTCATCAAAGCTTCCTCGTTTAATCATTGTAACACCTATGAAAGCCATAATAATGCCAGCGACCATATCAATAAATAGGTCCTTTATTGTGTCATTATAACCCCATTGTTCTTGTGTTCCAAATATGATATCTGTTATCCATTCGTTAAACTCCCAAATAACACCTATTGCAATAGTTGTAATAATTACAACAAATGCCATTGCATATTTATCCATCTTGAGACCATCCCAGTATTCATCCAAAATGTAAATTATTACAAAAGCAATAAATGCGATAAGAAATGATGATACAAAATGGGTTAATGTATCATAATGAGAAATACCATATGCACCTAGTAGTCCTCCACCTACATGTAATATTAATGCAATTGTAATTAAAATATCCAAAATTAATGGTAAAGTGATTTGATAGTTTCTTTTTAAAATTGTTGGAATAAAACTAACAATTAATGCAAGAATACAACCAAAAATCCAAATCCAATGTAGCTTCCATATTGAAATAATTAAAAATATAATCATGATTATCTTAAGAATATAAGATAAAATAACTCCCCCAATTTTTAAACTTGTTTTTTTCATTTTTAAGCTTACTTAAATAAATATTCCTAAGTAAAAACTTTTTGAAAAAATCCTAGATTAATCATCATCAATTATTTCATCAAAATATTTCTTAAAATCCTTTGAAAAATTTTTCAAAATACCTCTATTAATTAAAAAATAACCAATAAAGGCAATTAATAAACCTCCAAGCGTATCAGCAAAAAGATCTCCCATTGTATCATCAAGACTTGGTTGAGCACCTAAATTAAATAAATAATCACTAGTGTATTCCAAAAACTCCCATACTACACCAAAAGCCATAGTAATTACAACTACATCAAATATAATTTTAAATTTATTTACAGCTATCCCCCGATAATATTCATTAAACACAAAAAGTAAAATTAGAAAAATAAATGCAACAACACAAGCAGAAAAAAAATGTGTAAACTTATTATAGATTGGAAAAATACTATTTATATCAAGTAATCCATTACCTATATGAAAATTAAAAGCAAGGCAAATGAAAATATCAAATAAATAAGGTACCTTTATTTTTAAAAAAATTCTAATAAGTGTTGGAATTAAACAAATAATTATCATAATTATTGTAAAAAAGCTCCATAAATAATCAATTTTAATAATTGAATAAATAAAAAATAAAAACATAGATATAATTAGAAGAGATATTATAAACTTAAGGTACCAATATTTTTTAACCACATTAAAAGGGAAATAAATATCATTATTAAAACTTACAACATTTATTTATGAAAAACAATTTTTTAGAAAAATACATAAATACCATGGATTATGACAATCTGAGGAGATTAATGAAGAAAATAATAATATATCTGCTAATAATTTTTTTATTAGTTGTTAATTTACCTACTACATATGCTTCAGAAGAAGGTATGAACAATTTTAACCATTTAATCACTATTACAACTAAAGAAAATTATCTTTCAATAAATGAAGAATTTACCATTCTTGGTGATAGTAACGAATCATATGATTCTTTCTCTGTTTGGATACAAACAGGAGCTTATGATATTGATTTGTTAATAAATTCAAATATTCCAGATTCAAAAGTTGAAAATGGCAATATACATATTTTTAATATATCAAGCTTTGGACTATTAAAAGAAGATACAATTGAAGTAATACTTACATATAAGCTCGGAAAAGATATTGATTTTTCTAAAACAGTTTTAAGGAATACAACCTCAGTTTCAGTAAAATTTAATGGAAATGAGATATTTACATCTACTAATCTAGCAAAAGATGCTAATTTTCAACTTAAATTATATGAACCAACAGAACCAACTCTTGATTGGTATATTACTGTTTTAATTGTACTTCTTTTAGTTATTGTAATTTTATTAACTCTTTATACATTGAGAAAACCAAAAAAGGTAAAAATAAAAGAACCAGCAGGCGTATCTGAAGAATTACTCAATACAAAAAAGAACCTTCTTATGACCTTATTAAAAGATATTGAAAAACAACATAGATCAAAACAGATTTCAGATGAAACTTATAATAAATTAAAAGAAAAATACAAACAAGAGCAATGAAGCAAATTGAAGATCTAAAATCAAAAGTCAAATAGACTCTGTTGCATATTTCCTTTTTTTTCTTCCTCTGGTTCGATTACTCTTTCTTCTATTGGCTTTTCATATAAAATTTCTGGTGAATGTAAAATATCCTTTAATTTATGCTTGTGGCTTTCACCGAGAAGATGTTTAATTTCTACTTCTGAAAAATCATATTTGTTTTTCATTTTAATTGCAAAATATGTATTGTTTCTAAAAATATGGATAAAATATGATAAAAGAAAATCTTTGCTTTTTTTATTAGAATTATGACAATTGTTGCTTATTTTTTCGATTATTGAATTTCTTGTATCTATATTATTTTTCAAGCTTTTTTTCTCTCTAAGCCACGTAGGAAAACTGTAGTTATCATTTGGATAGTTATGTGTTTTTGCTGTAGCAACTCCACCAGTCATAATATCACAGGCATATGACCATAATGAATAATTTTTACTTTTAAAGGTTCTACCTAAAAAAATATCTGCTTTTGATAAAGCATCATATCCATTAACCAAGTCATTTGTATCAATATATTCTTTTGGAAGATTTTCAACAATCCATAAAAGCCTAAGTTTTGGATCAATATCCAAATTTGATAAATTATCTCTTATAACTTTTACATTTTTTGTTTTAAATATTTCTCTCATAGCATTAAAAATATCTTTTTCTCTGTCTCTATAACCTAAAACTTTCAAGGAATTAATATCAACATTTTTTTTATCGACACATAATGATTGTAAATCATTAATTGCCGAACGTATATCTCCTTTGCTTCTATCAGCAATTGAGTTCAGTACTTTTTGGTCAACAATTATTTCTTCTTTTAAACATATTTTTTTTAAAAGGTTGAAAACAATGCTTGAATAAGGATTATAAAATCTAATAAGTTTACACATCTGTTTTAGAACCTCACCTTTTCCTTTTATTAAGTTGTAATAATCATTTACTATCAAAATAATTGGTTGTTTTGTTTGTTTAATTGTATCAATTATTGCTTTTTTTCCACCTTTATCACTGAAATCATTTTCATTTATTTTTAAATTTGCTGAACTTTCGTAAAGATTGTCAGCTTCATCTAAAATAATTAATTTTCTTCCACCAACATGAGAGGAAATAAATCTTCCTTCATCAGTAAATGTTTCGTTTATCGAACCAAATGTTGCAACATGCTTAATTTTTTCTGCATTTCTTGCATCAGACGTATTTAATTCTATAACAGTCCATCCAAAATCATTTGCAAGTGCAATAGCACTACTTGTTTTACCAGTGCCAGGTTTACCTGCAAGTATTACTGCTCTTTTTTTGGGGATACCATTATCCCAGGAACTAGCCCAATCTCTGAGGTCAACTAACGCACGCTCATTTCCAACGATCTCATCTAAACTTTTTGGTCGATATTTTTCTGTCCAGTCCCCCATAATAATAGTAATAATAAACCTGTCATATTTTAATATTTGTTTTTACTTACATAACATTTTTATCAGGATGTTTTATTTCTCATGTTCAAGCGGGGATGGCCCAGCCCGGCACGGCGAAGGATTGCTAATCCTTTGATCTTACGATCTCGGGAGTTCGAATCTCCCTCCCCGCGTAAATATTTTGCACGATAATTATTAAAATGTTTGACATAAAAGAAAAAAAATTAGAGCGATTTTGTCCCAGGAACTCAAATCCTTTCGCTGAACTATTTTAAAATTTCTTTCACCTTATTTTATTTATTGAGAGATAAATCTTTTCAATAGTCTTATATTTTTATAGCATAAAAATTAGTAAAACTTAAAAATTGAACAAACACAAAAAATTACGATATAAAAATTTTATTTTATACAACTTTTGTTAAATAAATTTCTTATATTTGGTAAAACTTATCCATATTAAAAATAGAGGAAGTTGATAAAATGCAAAAAATAGTTAAAATAAGTATATGTATGCTGGTTTTTTGCGTTACTGTATGTTCAGTAACAGTGATTGGAATAAATACTAAAAAACCCATTAATCATCAATCTTCTGGTCCTGAAATAGAATGGATATATACCTTTGACAGTATCATAAACGACAGGGCTTACTACGTTGACCAAACCGTGGATGGGGGCTATATTTTTACTGGTTCGACTGTAGTAAATACGCCCGGTTACACAGAATTGCTTTTAGCAAAAACTGATGGAAACGGTGAAGAATCCTGGCATAATAATTTTCCGATGTCTATGACAAATCTTTATGGGACTGCCGTTCATCAAACAACAGATGGCGGCTACATAATTGTCGGCAGTATAGGTGGCTCATGGCTCTGGGACGTCCTAGTAATCAAAGCTGATGCAAATGGCGACCTCGTCTGGCAGAAAACCTTTGGAAAAAGCGGAAGTCCGGATCATGGAAGCGACATCCTTCAGACCTCGGATGGCGGATATATAGTCCTTGGGGATACAACATCCTATGGCCAAGGCAGTGCTGACCTCTGGCTGATTAAACTTGCAGCGGATGGAACCGAACAATGGAATAAGACCATCGGTGGGGCTAATTTTGATGAACCTAAAAGTTTCACGAAAGCCGTTGATGGTGGATATATCATTGTTGGCAATACTGATGCTGTAGACGGTATGGGAGATGTTTGGGTCGTAAAAACTAATGACGCTGGAGAAGTAAGCTGGCAAAAAACCTTTGGGAGCTCTGACTTTTGGGAGTATGGTGTTTGTGTCAAAACAACATCCAACGGCTACATCATCCTGGGCAACCTTTTAGATATGAACTGGACTGAAAACCTTTGGTTACTCCATCTCAATACCCAAGGAACACTTACCTGGGATAAACAGATATCCGTGGCCGACTCCGTGCACGGCTCCAGTATCACCGCAACAAAAGACGGCGGATACTTTATCACTGGCGCAATCATTGATCCGGTTAGTTATATTACTGACGCGTACCTATTAAAGCTCAACTATCAATGCGCCATAGAATGGGATAAGACTCTAGACTTATCAGATGGGTTTGATGATGAGGCAAACTGGGGGATACAGGCACGGGATGGCGGCTATGTTGCTATTGGAAGCACCGGTGACTTCTTCAACTTTACCTCAGATACATTTATCTTGAAGATTGAAGGTGAGAAGGGCGTTGTCCTTGATTCAGTCACTGGAGGTTTTGGAGTCAAAGCTCATTTAAAGAACCTTGGTTCATCAGATGCAACAGGCGTGGATGTCTTGATTAAGATAACTGGTGGTATACTCAAACGCATTGACATTTCCCACGAGGAGACAATCAGTATTCCTGCCGGAGAAGAAGCCACGATATCCTGCAAACCGTTTCTAGGATTAGGCTCAATTGACATTGCCGTGACGGTCAACGGAGTTACCCGTTACTACGAGGGCAAACAGCTCATTATCCTGACCTGGCTTCGATCTTAGGCCATGAGCGTCTCTGTTTCCTCTCTCTTTCTTTCCTTTTTTCAAATCATAAATAGATTTGGAGGAACATTATCATGAAAAAGACCATTTTAATCATTATTATAAGCGCTATCCTCATGGTGTCCACCATCCCCGCATCCCTCTCAGTCTCGAATTCACCATCGAACGCGCAAACCAAAGCATTTACCCATACAATGTTTGCCGAATTCGGTACTGAACTCCCATGCCCCAACTGCCACATAGCAAGAGAGGCACTCCATAAAGTATACACCAGCAATGACTACCCCTTCTACTATGTTACCCTCGTCGATTTCGTTGATCCTGCTGCTATCGATCGCATCGATGAATACAACCTCTATGGATACCCCACTGTCTGGTTCGATGGTGGCTATCGGGTCGAGCTTGGTGGGCTCCCCGAATGCGAAGCATACTATCGCCAGGACCTCACAGACTGCGGCGCACGTGTCGTCCCTAATATTGATGTCAACCTCACTGCAACCTGGCTGGGCAACGCCCAAATAGACATCGATGTTAATGTCCTAAACTTTGAAAGCTCATCCTACAATGGCCATATCCATGTGTACGTCACTGAAGTCGAATCATCCATGGGTTGGAATGATACAGTTGGACATCCTTATACCTTCCCGCTTCTCGATTATGCTTTCGACCAGGATATCTCTATAGCATCTAGTGGCTCCTGGACTGGCTCTTTAATCTGGGATGGCCATGATCATTACGATGCTGAAGGCAATGATTTTGGTAATATCCAATTCGGAAACCTAGAGGTTATCGCCGTAGTCTTTAACTCCGAAGTTCATCAAGGCTTCTCTAAACCACCAAGTGATTACCCATTCGATGCCTACTACGTCGATGATGCTGCCGGCGTTTGGCTTGGTACTCCACATCCACCTGCGGTTCCCACAAACCCAAAACCAATCGATGGTGCCACCAACGTTGACGTTACAAAAGACTTATCCTGGACGAATAGCGATCCAGATATTGGCGAAGATGTGTATTCCGACCTCTATTTCGGAACTACGAACCCCCCACCACTTCTAGAGGCCAATATCTACGAGATGATCTATGATGTTGGCATAATGCAGTTCCATACAAAGTACTACTGGAAGATTGTCGCTCACGATAACCATGGGCAAGTCACTGAAGGTCCTATCTGGAGTTTCACCACAGCGTCTGTGCCTGACATCACACCGCCAACAGTCACTATTGAAAAACCAAAGAGCGGCTATTTTTACATAAAGGATAATGATGGAAAACAGCGTCTGTTCTTGAAAAATACTCTGATTATTGGAAAAATCACCATCGAAGCAAATGCCATAGATACAGAATCCGGTATCGACAGAATCTTGTTCCTCATCGATGGAAAGGACCAGGCCGAAATCTCGACAGAGCCTTATACCTTTTTATGGACACGGTTCAGCCTGCCCTTTATCTCTCACACGATCAGTGTCGTTGCTTATGATGAGGCGGGAAACATTGCACGTCAGGACGTAAAAGCTCGAAAGTTCCTATGAGCATCTTTAAAATGAATTGAGAGTAATCGGCCCTCAATTCCCTTCTTTTTTTTATTATTTGTTTCGCACAAAAACATGATTTTCTATGGATATATTTTTAAGTGCAGGGATCCAAATCCCTTTCCGTGGACTAATTTAAGTTCTATAAATAACAATAAATGTAAAAACCGCTCAACAGATATATATTAAGATTTTTTACTATTAAAATGGGGTCTAAATCTTCCTCCCCGCGTGAGATCATTTATTAAAAAGAGAGAATAATTTTTTATAATTAATATTATGTTTCCCTGTTATGCATTTCTTCAAGTCTTTTCCACTCAGTAACATCTCTAGAAATCCCCATTGTACCAATTATGTTGCCTTCACTATCAAAGCGAGGAATTTTTGTAACAGATACCCACCGTTCTGTTCCATCAACATTTGTTAATTTTTCAATTTTATTTACTATAAATTTCCCGGTATCAATAATTTCTTTATCATCATTGTAAGCTTTATTAGCTTCTTCTTCTGAAAGAAAATCATAATCAGTTTTTCCTATCATTTCTTCAGGTTTAACATTTGAATGAGCTGCTTTTGCTTTATTTACCTTGATAAATTTGTTTTCTGTATCCTTAATATATATTGAATCAGGAATACTATCCATAAGAGTTTGTAGAAGTTCATGTTCGTGGGCTAGTTTAATCTCTGCTTGTTTCCTATCACTAATATCTCTTATTACCAGAACAAAATTATCAACTTCGTTTTCTTTTTTAACTAAAAAAAATGAACTTAATTCAACAAACATTAATTTTTCCTCTTTATCAATAATTTCTGTTTCTTGACTTGTAGCAATTTTTTTTGAAAGAAGTTCTTGGAATTGATTCACGACAATAGATAAAGATTTTGGAGTTAAAACATTCATATTAAGAAAATTTTTACCAATTAAATCTTCTTTCTGTAATCCAAGCATTTCAACAATTTTTCTGTTTACATCAATAATAGATCCATGTGGATCTAAAACTAACATACCATCTGTTTTACATTCAAATAATCCTTCATATTGTTCTTGGCTTTCTTTTAATTTCTTTTCAGCTTTTTTTCTTTCAGAAATATCCCAAACTAATGCAAACATCACTGGTTTTTTATCCATTATAAAAAGTGATGTACTGATTTCCACTGGAAAAATAGTACCATCTTTTTTTACATTTTCAGCTTCAAAATTTAAACCACCCTTTGAATATATCTCTTCAATTAATAGATCCCAATCTGTTGTTTGAGGAAAAATATTTTTCAGAGAAATTTGCGTCATTTCTTCAAGATTATATCCTAAAAGTTCACAAGATTTTAAATTCGCCTCTAAAATTGTTCCTTCAATATCTGTTAAAAAAGCTCCAGCATTGATTTGTTCAAATAATGTCTTATATCTACCATCTAAAGATTTATTCAAAGAATTTTTTTCAATTTTTAAAGTATTAT
>SMTZ1_10002523_pt1 | contig 18402 bp, 9 predicted proteins | sample DeeMarSWOR136_30_FD_25667 | JGI IMG/M metagenome (IMG submission 25667)
ATATCTCAAGCGTCTCCTTAATTAATCTTTTTAAACTTATTTAATTTGTATTTTTATGGCACAAGATGATATTTTATTTAAAGGAACTGTACAAGAAACTATGCTTGGTCCTTTATGGGCAAGAGCAAAATACAGCCAACTATATCCTGATATTTTAAATGATATAAAATCCTCTGAGATAATTAAAAAAATTGATTATGATTTTACAATAATACAGGATTATCTTGGTGAATGGCGAGGTATTGGACTTTTAGTTAGGGCAAGCAACTTCGATAATGCAGTTATAAAATATATAGAAAAATTTCCAGAGGCAACGGTTGTAAATATTGGAGCAGGGTTAGATACAACATTTTTTCGAGTAGATAATGGGAGTATTAAATGGTATGATTTAGACTTACCTGATGCAATTGAATTTCGAAGAAAATATATACCAGAATCAAATAGATGTTCATATATTTCGAAATCTGCTCTCGACTATTCTTGGTTTGATGAAGTAGAATTCACTCCTGATAAAGGGTGTTTTATAATTATGGGAGGTTTTATCTATTATTTTCAAGAATCAGAGATTTCAACATTGTTTGATGCATTAGCTAAAAAATTTCCAAGTGGTGAACTAATTTTCGACTGTGTATCAAATTTAGCTATTAAAATAGCTCATAAGAGAGCTAAAAAAGCTGGTGCAGAGACACCATTTTGGTATATTGGAATTGGTGATCCAGTAAAAACAATCTCTAAGTGGTCTGATAAGCTTAAAGTCATTGATTGGTATACGATGTATGCTCGAATAAAACTAAATCCAAAATGGGCTAAAAAAACTCTAAAAATGGTAAAGGTGGCTGAAAGGTTTAAAACAGGAAAAATAGTGCAAATAAAATTTCTAAACAACTCAAATTAAATGAAAATTATTAACCTTTAGGGGAACCACATTTAGGGCATTTCCATCCAACAGGCATTTCTATTTCTTCTTCATTCCCACATTCTAAACAAACCCAACGAGCCTTTTCTACTTCTGATGTCTTGATTACATAATCTTTTGGTTTTAAAGTTTTTCGTTTAAAATAAGCCTTAGAACGACCGCAAGACGCACATATCCAATTATCTGGTAATTCTTTCAAAGCTACTTCATATCCACATTCCATACATACCCAACCGGACATTTCTTTTTTTTGATTATATATTTCATTTTCTACTAATTGTAAAGTCTTTTTCTGGAAATATGATTTTATATGGCCACACATAGGGCAATAAAAATTATTTGGCAACTCATCCATAGCAACTTCAAATCCACACGACATACATTTCCAGAAAGAAATTTTGTTTTTTTCGAAGAAAGCATTTTTTTTTATTAAGTTTAAGAGCATTTTTAATCTTTGAGAATTATTTCTCTCAATTTGAGAGAACTCATTCAATTTTTTTGCAATTTCAATATATCCATCAATTTTAGCTGTATTTATGAAAGAGGGATATAATTTTTGCCATTCTTCATCCTCTTCTTTTATTGAAGCTTCTAGATTTTCAAGTGTTGTTCCATAGGTGGTTGGATTTTTAATTTCCACTGTGATATACTCAAATAATTCTTCCTTTTTCAATTGTTGTATAATTTGATAAAGCCAAATTGAAATTTCTTTTTTTTGATTAGCAAATTCTTTAAGAGTTCTTGAGATTAATCCAAAATTTTCTTTTTTAGCGATTTCTGAATAAATTTCATATCGAATCCTCATTTGCGATTTCTTTAAAAAGCATTCCATCAAATTATAAGCAATTCTTTTCATTATTTACCCATCAAATACAGTTTTTCTAAGATTAGTATGAAAAATAAAAAAAAAAATATGAAATTACATATTTATTGAAGATAGTTGCTTTATCTTATAATTTTTTAAGGATATTTCCGATATCAGATGGCATAAATATAACTATTTTCTGGGATGGCTCATGAGAAATATCTTGAATTGTTTGTAATGATCTTAGCTGAATTGCTGCTGGATTTTGAGCTAGTAATTCTGCAGCCTTCGCAATATTTTTAGCAGCTTCATATTCTCCTTCGGATGCAATTATTGTGGCACGTTTCTCTCGTTCCTTTTCTGCTTGTACTGCCATAGCTCTTTTCATATTCTGTGGTAATTCAATTTGCTGAATCTTAATTTGGGTGATCTCTATACCCCAATCTCTTGTTTCCTCATCTACAACAAGGCGTATTTCATGTGAAATCTTTTCTCTTTGAGATAAAACTTCATCTAGTTCCATCCCTCCGATTACATCTCTTAGAGCTCCTTGTGTATAATTGAACACAGCTCTCATATAATTTTCAATCTTAATTGTAGCATATTGAGGATTTACAACTTTATAAAATACACTAGTATCAACTGTAACTGGAATATTGTCTTTAGTTATGATGTCTTGTTTAGCGATGTCTAGAGTTTTAATTCTTATATCAACTATCATAGATTTCTCTATGAGTGGTAATACATAAACTATGCCAGGACCGATGGTTCTTTTATATCTTCCAAAACGGAAAATAATCAACCGATTATATTCAGTTGCTGTTTTAAAACCTGTTAAAAGCCAGATCACTATAATAAAGAACACTACTCCAATAACTATACCTATTATTAAAAAAATTTCTGAAATTTGTATCACTCCTTTAATTTTATTTTTTAAAACCTTACAATAGTTTTTTGGTTAATTGGATTATTATGAGATTAAAGAGAATCAGGATATAAAAAAATTCCGATACAATATAAAGTTTACAATTAATTCAACAAATTTTAATTATTACATTAAAAGGTATTTGTTAAACTCCCAATCTTTTTCATTTTGATTTGATTTTGCCAGTTCAAATTCTTGCAGTTCACTATATTTCAAATTCAAATAACTATTCATAAGTTCTTTGCCTAATATTTTTTTAATGAAATTGCTTTTTTCAAAAGCTTGTAAAGATTCTTCCAAACTACTGGGGAGTTTATTTATTGCTAAATCCTTACGTTCAATATCAGTTAATAGATCAACATTTTTAGTTGTGGATTGATTTGGCTCAATTTTGTTTTTTATCCCATCTAAACCAGCAGCTAGCAATACAGCACTTCCTAAATAAATATTCATCATTGCATCACCAGCTCTATATTCTACACGAGCTGAGTTCTCATAACCTGGAACACGTATTAATGCTGTTCTATTTCCAACTCCCCATGATGTATATACAGGAGCTTCATGATGGGGGATTAAACGTTTGTAGGAATTAGTAGACGGATTAAAAATGGCTGAAATTGCATTGATATGGTATTGAATACCACCAATGTAATATCTAAGAGTATTAGTCAAACCCTTTTCACCCTCTGAAAATATATTTTCACCATTTTTTATAAGATATTGATGAATATGTAATCCATTTCCAGCCATTTTTTCAAAAGGTTTAGGCATAAATGTACTAATTAAGTCTTTATAAAATGCTCTCACTTTTATAATCAATTTTGCTGTCTGCACGTTATCAGCTTGGTGTAACGCTTTATTCTCTACAAATTCAACCTCTTGCTGCCCTAACCCAACTTCATGATGAATAGTTTTAACTCCTATATTCATATCCATCATATCATCAGTAATTTGGCGGCGCAGATCTTGAAATTTGTCCAAAGGGAGCATATCCATATATGTTCCTTTATCACCAGGTTTCAAATTTTTGGTGATAAAATACCATTCTAATTCTGGCCTTGTTTGATATTCATATCCCAAAGATTTTGCTTTAGAAATTATTTTTTTCAATACTCCTCGAGGGCATGAAAGATAGGGGGTATCTTTATTATCCATTAAATCACATATAAAACGTCCTACTTTTGGATTCCAAGGTAGGAGACTAAATGTATTCAAGTCGGGAACAATTCTCATATCGCTTTGTTCGGTGGCAAGGAAACCTAAACTTGAACCATCAATCCCAGTTCCACATTTTAATTCTTCCCAAATATTTATGGGAAACTCGACTGCTTTAAATTCACCTAAAATCGTGGTAAATTGAAATTGAATATATTTAATCCCTTTTTCCTTAAATATTATTTTAAATTCAGTCATTTCCAAACCTTTCAAATTTTTTCCATGAGATCATTTTTTTAGTATTAATTTAGCGAAAAATTCAAAATCTCTATTATAAGTTTTCTCCGCATCTTTCGAAACTCTAGCAAAAACACATCCAGGTAATTGATTCATAGAAAGATGATATTCAATGCATTCACAGCATTTTCCTCTTCTATGACAATCATAGGTGCATCTACAATCACTCTTTCTTTCTTCTTGATTACACTCAAGCATATTTCGTTATATTCTGATTTTTAATCTAAATAGTCTAAATAAACCATACCTTTTAAAATTGAAATAATAAGTTAAAAAAAAATAAAATAATGATAAAAAAACTTTTAAAGATTCTTTTTACTTCTTTTCCATTTAATTGATATTACAATACTAACCCCAAATATCGCGCTAAGTAGAATCAATATATCATAACCAGGTATCATACCTTCTGAATATTCATTAAGCCACCACATAATACCATATGGACTTCCGGAATTATCACCAAAAATCCTGATATAATAAGTCCCATTAGACGGAAGAACATAATTTATATACTCATTATCATCCATAGTAAAATTATCTGTCAATTTGGAAAGATCCCAGTTATAAATTGCAATACCTAATGCTCCTGCATCGTATTCATAAAGAATCACTACTATTAATTGTAAAAATTTCGATCCAACCTCTAATTTATACCAATCATTATCATATTGCAACCCCGGTCCATTTATATACCATAAAGGTCTGCCAACTATACCATGCTCATCCATATAATCAATTTCAGATGATAAATCGTATGCAGAAGCAGCATTATCATTTTCCTCGTAAAAATCTTCAGATCTAAAATCATTACGAAGGTCGTCCCAAACTAAATTATATTTATTTTTCATGAAATCTCCAAAAATCCTTATGAAATAGACACCAGGGTGTGGAACGAGACAATTGATATCAATCCCGTCAATATTTGTTCTTGAAGTATTTTCTATGTACCAAGAATTCCACTTATCTACTATTGAGATATCTATATTACCATGGGAGTTGTTAAATTTTAGATCCACTATTAAATGATGGAATCCTGGAGTTACTTCGATCTTATACCAATCTTCATCTCCTGAGACTGCTGGACCATTAATATCTGCCAGCCAAGTCTGTTCGAATCTCCGAAGATTATACCCTTCATCACGATGATTGTTCCATTCATAAGGGTCATCTCTTGTAGGGTCTTTTTTATCAATCCATAAGTCTAAATCGTAATATACATCATCAAATCCAGATACTCGATATACACGTATACGCCATTCCCCCCTATCTTGTACTGTGAAAGAGATAAATTCCTCGTGGTAAGTAGGAGTACTAACATAAGAGTATGCCATAAGATATTCATCAGGATGAAAAAGCTCTAACTGTAAATCCCCAATATTATGATCGAAATTTTTAATAGAAATATAGATTGTATCACCTGGTTCTAAATAAGTTCGAAACCAATCCTCATCATAACTTACAATCTTTAGACCACCATAATAACCTGGATCGATCCACCTCGCACTCCAAAAATTATCATTTTCTTCTGCCCAATCATCTCCAGAATATACCCAAATGTCTAAATCATAATTTACCGTAGAATTTGCATCTCCATGATATACTCGAATTCGCCAATCACCAGATCCATCTGCAACGAAATAAATGTATTCAGAATCTGCGGTATTAGAATGAGAACCTATTCGATAAGTCAGATCATTATAAGGATCATAAAGTTCCAATTGTAAATTACCTTGTGCGTTGCTGAAATAAATATAAATCTCGATTGTATCACCATGATTCAAATAGAGATGGAACCAATCCTCATCTCCATCAAATACAATTAAGTTAGGATAGTAATTTGGATCAATCCACTTTGAGTTCCAATAATTATCATTATCCTCATAAAGATCATCTCCAGGAATATATGTCATCCATCTTAGATCATAGGTATTATTTCCATTTCCATAGTGAAGCCTGATGTAATATACACCACTCGAGGGTAAAACATAATCTATATACTCATGATTTTGATCCGTCCAACTTTCTGTCATTCTAATCAGGCTACTGTTATAGATATCCAAATCAATATTTCCAGAGTCATTAGAGAAAACACATTCCACAATTAACCTTTCAAAACCTGGATTAATATAAATTTCAAACCAATCATCATCAGCCTGGATGCCAAGCTCATTAAGTTGACTTAACCACATTCCTTGATAAGAAGAGATTATACTAGCAGAGCCAGAGTCATCATTTTCTTCATAAAAATCATCAGTCAATGATGGATCCATATCATTCCATAACAGATCATAAGTATTACCCATATTAGCATAAAATACTTTTAAATAGTATTGTCCATTTGGCAGGATAATGTCAATAAATTCACCATCTTCTACTGAATAACTCCCCGTCAAAAGATCTAGAGAACTATTATACACTTCAAGGTCAATATCGCCTTCCATATGATGGAAAATAAGTTTTACAATCAATCTTTCATAACCAGGTTTTATTTCGATTTTGTACCAATCATCATCCCATTGTGTACCAGGTCCATTTATCAAACTTAACCAAGTTAGCTCCCACATAGTGAGATCATAAGCAGAAAAAGGATCATTATTTGGTTCATAAAAATCTTCGGGCGCACTAGTAGAAAGTGTACTATCACTAACATTATTGCGGTGATTTCTATTTGGAATTAATAAAGTTCCAGAAATTACGGTAAGAAGTAAAATTAATAAAAATATCCCCCGTTCATAATTTTTATTAATTCCCATACAGTACTAACCTAGCTTCAAACTTATAAATTTTCACATATTAGTAAATTGAACATATTATATGGACGAACTACATATCGAATTACTTATTCATAGAATTCATCAATTCTATCAAATTAAATTAAAATAATTTCCAAGAAAAGTACAATTTCCATAAGAATCTAAAATTACGATGCAATCCTAAACAAATTAAATTATTCAGTTAAACTGAAAGTGCAATTAGTATCTCCACATCCCGGGCATTTGAAACCCTCTTCTGGAAAGTCATCTGATTCAAATTCATAGCCACATTTGTCACACTTCCATTTCACGCTAATCACTCACTATTTAAAAATGCTTATGAACCTTTTTAAACCAAGGTGTAGATACTATTTATTAAAATAACAAGAATCTAAATATAAATTTTTGGCATAAAAAATTAAATTAGAAACCCATACTTTAAATTAGGAAATTAAAGATCTAACTTTATCAAACAAAATCTGAAAATTTTCTTTTGTTAAATGTAATATTTTCACAGAAGGAAGATTTACAAGATAATTTATAAGAGGATGGTTTAATCTCAAACCCATAGTTGCTAAAATTGGTATATTCAAGGAAAATATTCTTTTTATAAAGTTTTGAAATTTTATCGAAAAGAGTTCCATTTTCCCAATCTCATCAATTAAGATTAAATCAGGAATCTTTCCTTCCAAATTTAAGCGATCTTCAATATATTTCTCAAATTCATTAACCAACACATAATATTTTCCAACTTTAAATTTTGTTTTAAAATCTCCTGCTCTTGCTAATTGAGACGACTTTCCAGTATGTATATCTACGACATCAAAACCAATTCTATTGCCACTTTCCCTAATCTCAGGAGTTAAGAAACCATATATAACATAGTCTTTCTCCTTTCTATAATATTCGAGTAGTTTAGAGATAAGAGTGCTTTTACCACATCTAGGTGGGCCAGTAATAAGTATTTTTATATCCATAATTTTGGTACATGAAAGTTTTATTTAATGAAATAGTTTAAATGAAATTATGAAATAATTAATTAATTATATTCTAAAAAATTAATAATATGGATGAAATTATGAAAAGTTCTAGCTTTACTTTTAAAGATCAAGATGGAATTGAGATCTTCGTGTATAAATGGGCACCAGAAACCCAATTTAAGGCTGCTGTACAGATAATACATGGATTAGCGGAACATGCTAAGAGATATGAACGATTAGCAGAAGTTTTATGCAAAGAAGGATATATTTGTTATGCAAATGATCAACGTGGTCATGGATTGACCGCTGGGGATTTAACAGAAGCAACGTTAAAGGGTAATGCTGGAGTTCTAGGACCAAGTGGATGGAGAGGCGTTGTAAATGATGTACATGAGCTTTCAATGATTATAAAGAAAGAAAATCCTAATCTCCCCTTATTCCTAATAGGACATTCGTGGGGAGCATTCATAGCACAAGATTATATTGAAGAATGGGGTAATGAAATTAAAGGGTGTATTCTAAGCGGGACCAGGGGGAAAATAAGTGTAATGGTAATTAAAGGTGGTAAAATGATAATAAAAGGGGAAATGAAAAAACTAGGTCCTAATGAACCAAGTCAGAAATTACATGATATGAATTTTGTAGATAACAATCAGAATTGGCAGAAAGAAGAAGGTGCAACTGGATATGAATGGCTTAGCAGAGACAAAGAGGAAGTTCAGAAATATATCGATGATCCATGGTGTGGATTTGTCAGTCCTGCTAACCTTTGGTTAGAGTTTCTGAAAGGATTCGAGAAAATATATGATTCAGAAAATGAACAAAAAATACCAAAAAACTTGCCAGTATTTTTCATATCTGGAGCTTTATGCCCGATAGGCAAAAAAACTAAATGGGTGCAAGCCAATATCAAACGATATAAAGGTTATGGGATGAAAGATGTAACTTACAAGTTCTATAACGATGCAAGACACGAACTCTTTAATGAAATTAATCGTGAAGAAGTCTTTAAAGATGTAATTAATTGGTTAGATTCTCACTTATAATATATATAAAATTAACAAAATTTTTTTTATATTGAAATTCTATTTGTCTAAATCTCTAAATTTCATTAATAATTCTTTTTGCTTATCAGATATCTTTTTAGGAATTTCAATATTAACTATAACGTATTGGTCTCCTTTTCCTCTTCCCCTTAAGTATGAAACTCCTCGATTCTTTATTCGAAACTCAGTTCCTGGCTGAGTTCCAGGAGGAATTGTCAGTTCTTTTTCAGTTAATCTTTCTTCTTTATAATCTAAGGTAGGAACGTTTATTTTTCCTCCAATAATAGCAGTTACAATATCCACGTTTGCTGGTGTGTATAGATCATTACCACGTCGTATGAATTTTTCATCACCAGTTATTCTGATTCCTAAATAAAGATCTCCAGGTATGGCATTAACAGAGGGTACATGCCCTGCCCCTTGTACTTTAAGATGCACTCCATCTTCAACACCAGGAGGAATATTCACATGAATTGTTTTAATTTCGGGGACTACCTTTCTTCCTCCACATGTCTTGCATTTTTTTTCAATTACTCTCCCTGTTCCATTACAAGCATAACATTCTGATTCACGGATAATAGTACCAAAACCAGATTGAGACATCTTTCTTATTCGGCCCGTTCCTTGACATTCTGAACAATCTTTTATACTCGAAGGATCTTCTGCACCTGATCCTTCACATTCATCGCACGGAGTATATCTTTCTATAGGAATATCCTTTTTGACACCAAACATCGCTTCCTCAAACGTAATTTCTATATGATCTTCTAAATCTTGTCCAACTTCTCTACGTGGAGTAGTAGATCTTCTTCTTGATCTTGAACCAAACCCTCCAAAACCAAAATCATCGAATCCACCAAAAGGACTAAAACCACCAAAAATACTTTTAAGCAGTTCATCAATTCCAGGAATTCCGCCACTAAAGAAATCACTCATATCCACATGTACTCCGCTGAATCCAAACCTATCATAATTTTGTCTTTTCTCTGTATCACTCAATACTTCATAGGCTTCTTGAAGTTCGATAAATTTTTCTTTTGCTTTTGGATCTGTTTTGTTTAAATCTGGATGTAATTTTCTGGCTAATCTTCGATATGCAAGCTTGATGTCATTTAGTGTGGCATCTTTACTTACACCAAGAACTTCATAGTAATCTCTTTTATTAGAGCTCATGATTCGTTAGTCCCTTAGTATAATGAAATAGGTTTAAAACTCAAGTAATTAAAATAGTTTCTAAAATTTAATTTTTTAGGTATTTAGATATTGATTAATATAATTTTCATAAAAAGAACTTGTAATAATTTCAAAAATCAGACTTTAAATTAAGTTTCAGAAATACCTAAAGCTATTATTAAATATATAAAGATAGGTTTTTTGCCAAAAGATGACATATTTTCCTTTCTTTTTAAGGCTTTATGTCAGAATTTGCTTTTCATAATATTTTCATTCTTGTCATGTGAAAAAAAAGAAATTTTAAATAGGAAAAAATATTTTTTGAGTCTTACCATTTTTAATGGTTTTTAGGCGAAATTTTTTAAAAAAAATAAGGTAACTAAAATGAAAACAAAAAAAAAACCTATAAATAAATTTCGAAAGAACGCAATCACGGGTATTTTAATTTTTGCTCTTTTATTTTCGGGGTATACTTGGTTGTTCAATGATTTTTTTGTGAACACCGTTAAACAAGCTGAAGAAATTAAAGACGACAAAAGAAGATTATCGTATGATCCATTATTGGGTAATTTTTCATACATCGAAGATGTTAATCAATTGATCTATGAATTTAACGTAAAAGGAGAATCATATATCCTCGCAGATCTGAAGGGTACTGATTTTACCAGTTTCCTTTTAGATGATGAGCAATATAATGTGAGCTATGGGGTAAATATATTCACCAAGGATTTTGGAGAAGATTTTACTGTCCATTCCTTAGAATTCCAACAATCAGATATTAATGAAGATAATTTTAAATGGGTCTGCGTGGAACCCTTATTTCTTGCTAAAAATAATATAACAGTGAATTTAGACCAACCAGAAACTATTTACTTCAACGCAGGGGGTCCTATCTCTATCCTTATGCAACCTAACTTTGCATATAACTGGTTATACCTTGAAGTTGATGGGGTCGTAATCAATGATATTTATTCGACTGAAGAGTACGCTGAAATTGATAGTACATTCTTCAGCTATTTTATTGAAGATGGTGCATATATTAGGTTCGATTTGGATACCGTTCCAAAAGAACACACTATGAAAGTCAAAGGAAATGGTACAATTGAATATAAAATCCTAGTGAATTTAGATTGGGATGAAGATCTTATTCATGACGTAGAAGAAGTCCAAAAAGAACTATTCATTGAAGAACTTGATCCAACAATACCGAATTTCTGGGGCTTTTTTGAAAAATCAAAAAAATTCTGCACCGCTGAAGAGGGAGATGAAATTCGTGAAGGGAGCTTCCGTTTCTATGTTCCTGAAAGCTTGGAAACCTTGAATTATCTAACGATAACATTATTTAGTGGCACTATCTTCGACATTCAAATTGATGATGATAAATTAATGTTGAAAGATATTAATTTAAATAATAGTTTTGATGCTCTTGGACTATTGCAGCCAGTGGGAAAAGTAACTCCTGGCTATCACACTCTCTATTACAATTATAAGGCAAGTGAGACCACTAAAATCTCATTTGCTATAAGTGGGAGAGAAGTCATCATTTTTGATAAAGCTGAATTCAGGGACACAGATGGAGATGGACTTAAAGATATAGAAGAGCGAAATAGTGGATTAGATCCCTTTAGTTCTGATACAGATAATGATGGGCTCCCAGATAACTTAGATGCTTCTCCTTTATTTTCACTAAGTTTGGATAAAAATAACATACACCAATTTATAATTCCGCATGATCCTACTAAAAATACATTAATTAGCATGTCAATAAAACGCCCTAACACTGATTATTCCACATTTTCCACTCCACGGCTATACCGTGGTGATCTTAACATTTCAATCTTTTTTTATATGAGATTGTTTGGCAATCAATCTATAACAAGAACAGAATTAGCTAACTTTTGGAAGGACGGAGAAAATAATGTCGACTCTTATTGTTTAGTTGATGAATATGATTGTACTGGTGTAGGGGATGCTCTCCCTATCGAGACTAATCCTGATGCTGAATATACTTTTATAAATAGTAAACTAAGTGAAAAAACCTATGAATTTGATCTTACATTTTCAATCAATAACCCAGCTAAAGATGATAATGCAATAGATCTTCGATTTGATTTTATTTGGATTGTGACTTCCTATGATTCAGAATCGGGAAATACATCATTACTTCATATATATGAGATGGAAGAGAACTTAAGATTGCAATCCTTTGCTTGTAGGGAGATTGGAGACATCAACTATAAACTTGCTTCACCAGATTCAATGATTGAAAATCAAATCTTATGGGTATTAACACAAAATCCTGATTTAGGTAGCACTTCTTATTATGGTGTGAATGATGACGTCGTAGGACAAGGAACCGTTGATTTCTTAGATCTGCCAGAGAAAGTTTTAAAAAATAGGTTTGAGAAGCCAATTTTAAAAGAGACATTTGGTACAGAAAATATAGGAATAATCAAACCAGAGGAAGATCTATTGAATACGGGTTGGACTATTGCTCCCTTATGGGAAAAAATTGATGAATATCCTGAGCCTTCAGATGGTAATTCAATTGCTGCTGGTGGTGATAAAATGTGTGAATTTAATTTATCAACTTTTGAAATAGAGGAAAACAAAGTTGTATCAAAAATTAAACTCTATGTATGGGGTATGATAGAGGGTTTGTATGCTCTTGAGGCATGTTGGAGGATTGGAGATGGAAGTTTATCTTCAGTGAAATGTCCAAGTCTTCCTGTTGAATTTGGGGAACCCCCAGTAGATTATGATTGGGCTTCAGTGGAATGGTCTGGAATATCATTACCGCAATCCTCTTTAGATAACTTAAAATTGCGCTTTGTAGCAAGACATCTGAGTGGAATGGGGATTGTGAGAATTGGTGCAGCATACATTGAAATTACATATCAAGACGCAGGAGAAATAATTGAAAACGAGGTTCTTTATGTAGCAGGATTGCAAAAAAATCTTGATGTACTTAATAAAATCAATATTCAACAAAACTTCATAAATCCTAGTTTTGAAGTATTACATTCAGGAGACTATGAATCTTATTTCTCTTATTATTCAATTAGCAATGTTTACAATTCTAAAGAGATTCAATTTTTAGACGAAGCATTAAGAGGCGAAAATAAGGTATGTTATTCAATTACATGGAATAATTACACAGAAGATGGTATTGAAGACTATGAAAAAAGAGCAACTATTCAAGGATTACCTATTTTCATGAAGAGTTTATCATTTCCAAATTCAAAAGTATTAAAAATAACACAGGCAATGGGAAATGAAATTCCCTTAGAACAAATTCCTCAAACAATTTTATCAGAATTGCATGATAAAATTACATTTTGGAATCAAACGTATATCGAACGTCATGACTCTTCGGAAGATCTTCCATTTCTTCAATTTCATGATGAATTCGATATTTATAAGGAGTTTTTGGATGATCGACCATGGCAAGTCGAAACAAGTAAACTAATTTTTAAGAAATATAGTGAGAGTATCGTTGATTATATAATAAGAGTCCTGGAAAATACACAATTTGACGATTTTATTACTAATTTAAAAGGCCTTGTCTTCCACTATTATGAAAATCTATATTTAGTAGTAGGGTCTATACCAGAATTATATGATTATCTCAAAAAGTTCAAAACATTTACTGATTCAAATCTTTTCATCTATATGGGAATTAAAAACGACCCAAATTTAAATTTAGCAAGTCTCGACCAACTAATGAACTTAATTGATGAGAGTATGATTGAAGGACTTCAAAATAAATATCCTGAATTAGCTGATAAAATCAATTTACTAAGAAAAGGAGAGGTGTATATAAAAGATATTGGAAATGATCTTCGAGAGGTACCTGAGTTTAAACAAAAAGATCCCTTTGGTAGACTGCGGTGTTGGCTTTCTAGGGAAGAAAATAGAATTAAATTGAAGAATGGAGTGATTGGAGGAGCTTTGATCGCATTTGGAATATTCCTAACTATTCATGCTTCAATCCAATTCTTTCAATTACAATATAAGAAAGAAGATTATGCAGGCAGAGAAATTGAATTCTTATTTAGACAACTTACAGCAATCTGTACTGCAGCAATGGGAATAGTATTAACTCTTTATGGAATTCTATTACTGAAACAAGCTATCTCTAAAGGTGCTTCTTCAATAATTTTAGATAATGTAGAAGAAATCGCAGAAAAGTCAATAATGAAATTTAGTAAATATCTTGGAAAACTGATGAATATCATTGGTATTCTATTAGATCTTTTTAATTTTCTTTCAAATCTTGCCTATGCTTTAAGTATTATGGATGAAAATCCAGAATTAGCCACTCAATTAATAGTACAAACCCTTATATTCGACTTAGGGTTTGGAATTGCGATGGGAGTGCTCTCAAGTGCCTTAGGTACGGCTGTTACTGCTTTTGTTGTGATGGGGATTGCTGTAATAGCACTGATTATATTTTCAATGATCTTCATGTTTTTTGTCGAACCCCCTCCCGATGAGCTTTTTTATCCTTTGAACATAGAATTAGATATGCAATATTCTAAAGATGCACTTAAAAAACATGGAGGATTTGAAATAGGAGATGAGGTTAATTTTGAAATTGGACTTCGGCATATGGGGGATCTTGAAGATGCTGGAGGTTGGCCTAAAGGAATAAAAGCAAAATTCCAATTACAACTTAATTACTCCTCTACTCTTGTTGATGGATGGAGTGTAGAACAAGGTCGATGGGATGACAGGATAGAGATTGAACCATATGCCTCATATGGATATTATTTTGGAGAATCTTCATTCCCTGCATTTTGGCCTACTTATTCTGACGATCCATTAGCGTGTTTTGGTTATGTCGGTGAAACTTGGCCTGCTGGTGAAGTTTTAGAATATGAATCATACTCAGTAGACCGAACTCTAATGTATGCAACTTCTGGAATCACCTTAGAACTAAAGATGACAAAGGATAAATATAATGCTCTTGAAAATCCCTATAATGAGCCTGGTCTTGAAGACTATTACTATGAACGCTATCCATGGGTTGAAGATGAAATACTTAGAGTTAATCTAGGAATTCCCGTGTTAGAATCAAGTATAACCGCATTTTACAGCCACACAGTTGCATTACCTGAATTAGCTAATCTTGATGCGCTAGAAACAAAATTGAAGTTAGCTCTAGCCCAATATAAATATAAAGATGCTAATGAGATTTTACTTCAAATTCAACAACGTGATCCCGAATATGAATATGATATCCCTATAAACACTAATATTGCAACCAATTTGAGAGAAAATATTATTGAACTCGATCCATCTACTGGATCAGTCGAAGCGGACTTTTCATTAATTTTAGATGGAATAGATCTTCCTGATGTGGATTATACCTTTATTTCTCCTGACGGATTCTCAATTACTCCCCTTACTATTACTCAATCAATTACCAGCAATATAATAATTCAAATCAGTGCTAATGATCCTAATGAACTAGGTGGACTCTATTATTTTGACATGGAAATTAGAAGACATAATACAGGAGAGTTAATTTATACCGAAAAAGTTCCATTTAGAATACCATTTGTAAAAGACTTTCATTATACGCAATCTAACATTTTATATCATGACACCTCAATTTATAATGAAATATTAATATCGGAAGTTCTTGATCCACCAATTGGGCTAGACAAAGGGCAGATGGTAAATATCAAGTATAAAGCAAATACCTCTAATGAAGTTCTATTAGAATTTATTAATAATGGAAATATAATTGATACTTATACTGTTATACCCAGAGGTAATAATGATTTTGGATATCAATTCATTCAAATAATCATTCGAAAAGATATTACGTTTGATCAGTTTAAATTCTCAGTCAATCTAGAAACAGGGCAATATTTCATGGCTTATGACATACTAATGATGGACTCTTTGATTACCACTCCGTCTGGAGAATATTTCAACCCGATATCTATTACTAATGATGGTAACATAATTGAATACATTGAATTTAGCTTTACTGGAATTCCATTCAATCATGTTGATAAAACAATGTTTAGTGATGAGTTTTTCCAAAAAAATCAATTAATTACTCTTATGCCTGGTGAACAACGTGATTGCCTATTTAATATCATCGAACCTGAGGAGTCTATTGATAATTTATATTGGCGTGGAATAAAATCTTACCATCCAAATACGGAAGAGATCTATGCTGGTTATGTGGATTCTCTACAAGTTGACGGAATTCATATTCAGAATCCACAGAATTTAACTTACAATATCTATGGTATTAATACATATTTAGAAGAGGGAATTCCACTCGAAATCGTATCCGAAGAAGATCTTTTATGGACCGCTTATTCACTTGATGAAGGTGAGAATGTTATCTTCTCAGAAAGAACTTATATCCCTGTTCCAGAATTGGATGGGGTTCATACTCTTAAAATATACGGAGAAAATTCATTAAATGAGATAATAACTTCAGAAACAAGATCTTTCACAGTAAATTATCCAATTATAATTTTAAGTCCAGCAAATAGAACAATTACAAGTCCATCTTTAGGGTATTATCTCGCAACTTATGGATTTGAAGCAGGAATATCGGGGAGTGACTTAGAAAACTGGGAATTTGAAGCATCAGGAGGTTCAACCTCAGTTGTTAGTGATATTGATGGCCATTGTAGGGTATTAAAATTAAAAGATACACATAGTTCTAAAAAAGTTTCAGTCACTGATTTATTTGGATCGAGTCAAACCTCAGGGACTATCGAGTTTTGGATAAGAACTACAGATTCTTTTAAACAAACGATCATTCGAATACAAGACGGGGATTATTCCAATTCTATAGATTTCCGAATTTTAGATGGAAATTTCCAATATTACACTAGTACCTTCAACATTATAACAACCTGTGATAATAATCAGTGGTATCATTTGCGATTTGAATTTGATTGTACAAGTGATTGGCATCTATGGATAGATGGTATAAGCCAAGACAGTGGTATTGGTTATAATTTTCGTGGTAATCCAAACTTAATGAATACTTTTGTCATTTCTACTATCAATGGAGCAAAAGAATATAAGAATTACATTGATGCTATTGGGTATTCATGGGATTCAAATTACAATTTAGGAGATAACCTAGAAGAAGGAATTCTAATTGATGTTATGCCACAAATTCAAATGAATGATCTGAATTATATATTTAATGATAATGATCCTATCTATTCACCAACCAGTTTTGTTATTCCGATTTTAGATAGTGGTAGATATTCCATCACTTATTATGGAATAGATGAATTCGGTTATGAATGGTGTTCAGAAAAACGACGTTTTACCGTAGATGAAGATTTAGATCCTCCAGAAATAACTAATATACAAGTTTCTAGTAATCCGCTAGAACATGGAGATGCTCAAATTATAACTTGTAGTGTAAGTGATCTTTCTGGCATTTCCACTGTGCTTGCACGCATTCAATATCCTGACGAATATACAATTGCAGAATTAGAAATGACTAATATCGGTGGCAATACTTTTGAAGCGATCTGGAATTATTTCGAAGTGCCTTTAGGAATCTATTATATAGATATTGACGCAATAGATTCTAGTTTCAATCTAAACTATATTCACTTAGATAATGGGTGTGAATTTGAAATACAAGATACAATAGGGCCTTCTATTTATAATTTGAATATGGGAGACGTTCCTGAAACAGGACAATCTTATGCTATTACATGTGAAGTATATGATCCATTTGGAGTTCAATCAGTTCACGCTCATATTCAACAACCAGACGGAACAGATATTGAAATTCTACTGATGTCTCACCAAGGTGGTGGTGTTTACAAAGTGCTTTGGGACTCTACGGGTGCTCCTATGGAAGTCACTTATTATATTGACTTCAAAGCTACTGACACATTTTCAAATGAAAATACGCTTGATAATGGAATCGAATTTACATTGGAAGACCATGTTATTTCAGTTAATAAAATTGATGTTACCGTACCAACAATTATAAACCAATTAAAATATAATGATGGTACTAAATTACGTATTTCAAGACAACTTTATGAAACAGCATATTCTGTGTCTGCTTTTAGCAAATCTTATTCTTATGTCTATTTGCAAGGTGCTTCAGGGAGTTGGTCATCAGGAATGGCAACTAAAGACGATGGCATAACATATTATCACTATTGTACCGGAAATTGGTTTGTTCATCCAATGTATGCCTACCAATACTTTACATTTAATGTTGGTACAGATAAATACATAGATTCAATTTATTTTAGGTACTATACAAGATGGACTATTGGAGATGATCCAGTAGGATATTCATGGTCTAAATTATATAGATATCGTTTTGCTACTAGT
>SMTZ1_10002524_pt1 | contig 18401 bp, 16 predicted proteins | sample DeeMarSWOR136_30_FD_25667 | JGI IMG/M metagenome (IMG submission 25667)
AACATTTTGTCTAATTTAACTAATCAAAAAAAACCTACTGTTAATCCTTTTAAAATCCGCTTTTTGGATCCTATTAAACAGCAATACATGAGAACTCTTCGAAGCACTATAAACGTTAAAAAAGATATTTTAGGATATTTATCTCTCTTATTCGGGATTCTTAGCTCAACTTTTGGATTTGTTATAGGTGTGTTCACGGGTCAATTAGTTTGGATAATCCTTGAGATTATTTTTGGGATTTTTGCCATGATCTTTGGAGGAGTTTCAATTTACGAAGGTGATGTCAATTATATAGCATTAGGTGGGTTAATATTGGGGGGAATTAACCTAATTCTCTTTTTTTATTTGACATTTTTTTTTATAATAATGCATTAAACTAGGGAAAAAATCTGAAGAACATAAGATATAAATAGTAAAGAACAAAAAATTTATTTATTTGACAAAAATAAAATGAAATTATAGAAATCTTAAAAATGTATAAGAGAGTGAAAAAAAATTAGTGATATTACTGAATTAAAAAATTTAGCATTTTCTTATTTTGATGCCCAGCAAACTATGAAATTTGGGAGATCTTTTGCTAAAATATGGCAAGATCCACAAATTGCTTTTGAACAAAAATTAGATCTATTAGGTGAACTAACCTTGAGAAATTCAGAATATTTCATAGAGAAAGTATATCAGGGGATTCAATTTCAATTTAGGAAGACACCGCTTCCGGAGTTAATTGAAATAGATGAATATATGCTAAAGAAATATTGTTTTTTAGATGGTGAAGACATCAAAACTGTTTTTTATGAAATCATTGCAGATAAAAAAACAACAACTACTGGACGAATTTTCTTAACTAACTATAGAATATTAGCATGTGGTTCTCAAATAACACGATCAGCACAAAAACAAGTTGGTCGCTCGAGTTTAGTCGGAGCTCTTGTCAGATCAGGGGTAACTCATCATAGAAAGGCAATAAGGAAAGCGATTAATAGAGCCTTTCGTCAAGATTTAGCGGAATGGAATATAGGGGAATGGGGCTATTATTTTCCTGTCTACAATGCCAAGAATCTAAAGAGGGGGAAAAAGTCGATATCATATGCTATAGATGTAGAAACTGAAAAAAAACCATTAACTTTGGGAATCACAATTACTCCTCTAAGAATAAAAAAGCAAGATAAAGTGGAATTTGAAGAACAGAAAGGATATGTGTTAAATCAGATTGAAGAATTATTAAAACAATATCAATAAGAATTCCTCTTTTTAAATTTTTTTTTTCATAATATTTTAAATATTCATAATATAAGAAAATCAATTTTTCTATATGAGTAGACTTAAATTCTAAATTGTGATAATATAGTAAGTAGAATTTCGATTTTTATAAAGTGATATTTGTGGAGAGCCTGACTGAAGAGAGTTTCGATGATATATTATCATATTCTGAAAAAAGATTGCAAAATTTAGCACATGAACAGATTTGGAAAGGAACAGGAACCGAACTTGATCCTTTTATTATTGAAAATGCTAACATACTAGGGCATTCAATTATAATTACTGATACATCAATGTACATTTCTTTTATAAACTGTAACTTTGATCACGCTAAATTTGAAGGTTGTAAAAATGTAATTTTGGATAATTGTGCAGTTAGAAAGTTAGTTTTAAGTAGATGTGAGAAGTTTAGAATCGACTCAAGTTACATTTCTAATTTAGACTTTTCAAGGCTAAATCAAATTTATTTTAGAAACAGTATAATTCTTGATGTCACTGCAAATTTTAAAATTAATAATATTTTTTTTGAGGATTGCCAAATAAATGATGATTTTCAAGATTCAGTATTAAGGAAGATTTATAAAAGGCATTATTCAAAAATTATAGGAGAACTTTTCTCTTATATTATAATCTTTAGCGCATTTGTCTTTTACAGAATTTTCTATATGTATTATATCTTTAATTCCTCTGATACTATAAATCTCATATTAGTTATTGGTCTATTTTTCTCAATTCTAACTTTAATATGGTATTCTCTTTATTCTAAATACTTAATAAAAAAGAAACATCGAAAAATATCAATTTTAAATAACAAAAACGCCTAGAAATCATACATTATATACCACCTAAACATTCCCAAGAATCAACAAGTAATTGATATTCGAAGAATTTATCATTTATCTTAGATCTTGGATTTTTACGTCTGCCTTCTATTTTTATCAGTTTACCAGAGATTTCAAGGCTTTCTTTACATAAAATTTCATCTTTTGTATATATAACTATCTGATAACCATCATCCAAATCGAAATAGTTCATGTAAGGATACGAATCAAAGAATTGAGTAAGATGTTGCCATATTTCCCTAGCTAAATTACCAGTAATTTTAACTGTTTTTTCTAAGTTTCCTTCAAAATCGGAATATTTAGTGATAATTATCATATTTGTAATAAATTTAAGATATTTTAATTTATAAGAATTTTAACATTTTTTAACAACTTCTATGATTGAATTTATCAAAATCTTTAAAATCTAATTGACTAATTATTAAGTAATGGTAACATACAAGCATTCTAAAAAGGTAAACTCATTTGGATGATAAAGAAGTTGGTGAATATTGGGATAAAAATGCGGAAAATTGGGTCAAACTTGCCAGAATGGGATATGATAGATGTAGAGATTTGATTAATTCACCTGCTTTTTTCAATATGATTCCTGATGTTTCAAATTTAAACGGCTTAGATATTGGATGTGGAGAAGGATACAATACCAGAATAGCAGCAAAGAAAGGAGCAATCATGTCTGCGATTGATATATCAGAAGTGTTTATTAAATATGCAAAAGAAAGTGAACAACAAGAGCCATTAGGAATTAAATATCAAATCGCTAATGCAGCTAAACTTCCATTTCTCGATAATCAATTCGATTTTATAATGGCAACAATGAGCCTAATGGATATTGCAGATAATGAAAACGCTATTGTAGAAGCCTACAGAGTCATAAAACCTGGTGGATTTTTTCAATTTTCAATGTCCCATCCCTGTTTTTTAATGTCTGATTCTGCGTGGGTGGAAAATGAAGAATGTAAGAGAACAGGAGTAATTATAAGAAATTATTTTAAAAAACTTGATGGTGAACTTGAAGAATGGATATTTGGCGCTGCTCCAAAAGAACTTAAGGACAAAATGAGAAAATTTAGAATTCCTCGATTTACTCGAACACTTTCTGAATGGTTAAACTTACTAATAGAAAAAGGATTCATTTTGGAAGAATTTTGTGAACCTTGTCCCGATGATGATACATTAGAGAAATATCCAGAAGAATACACGAGCCGAATTATTCCCTTTTTTTTAATAATTCGCTGTCGAAAACCGGGTAAATAATTAAAGTAATTTAAATTTATTTGAATTAAACTCTTAATCTAGAGATTTGATATATTCATAGATAATAGATCCAAAGAAATTTCCAGTTTTGCCAGTTTCTTTAAATCCATACTTTTTGTAAAAATTTTGAGCCCTTTTCAGTATTTTAGTTGTATCTAAAGTTAAAAATCTGGAACCTTCTGTCTTAGCATCTTGCTCGACAATTTGCAATAAAGCTGAAGCAGGACCAGATTTTCCCTGCCAATTAGGAAGCACTGCCATTCCACGTATATGGGCTTCTTTATTATTGATTTTCTGCCATCCTATAGTTCCTATTATTTTTTGGTTTTGATCAGTAGCTACATATAATATCATTCCTTTCATGCGATTTATCACAGCTTCTTCTGACATAACCGTATCATTAAAACCTTCTGGGGTATAAAAATCACGATATTCTTCAAATGCAGCTAATAAGACCTTATGGATCCCTTTTGCATCATTTTTATTTGCTCTGCGAATTAAATACTTTTGGACTATCACAAGGAGTAATAGATAATGTATTAATTATCTAAAATTTTCTTATAAAATTTTTTCACAAATATTGAAATTTGAATGACTGGTATTAATCGGGCATTTAAAAGAATAAGATAAAAAAGAATTGCTTAAAATATACTTTAAACTTTCTCAATTTTCAAATAATAATTTTCGCCTTCGATTTTGTATTCTAGGATTTTATCCTCTCGCCTCTCTAAATATCTCTTAATATTTTCACCTGCTTCTCTGTAATCACCCTCCACTTCCAGAATTTCTCCGCTTTGCATCTCAAGTAGCTGTCTCTTCGTTTTTGCTACTGGCATTGGACAAACAAGTCCAGAACAGTCTAACTTATATGAATTCGACGTTTTTATTCACCCTTTTTAATATTTAACCAAATATTATATTATCTGCGTCTTCGCACATTTTAACCAATCCATTCATAGTTGTTTTTTCAATTCCGTCTATTAATTCATCTTCAGATAATCCACGAGCCTTCATACATACCCCACAAGCTTTTACATTTGCTCCTTCAGAAATTATATCCGTCATCCATTTTCCGACATTATCATATGTGGATGGATCTTGGTCCTTTTTCCCTACGAAAATTCCATCCTCAACTAAAAATATATTTACTTTATGTTCTTCTAACAACGCAGTATATGCAAATCTCAACATGGTATATGGGCGTTCGCTTGTGTATGCACCATCTCCGATAATAATTGTAAATGTTTTTCTTTTCTCTATCATTTTTAATTTTTTAGTACAAATTATTCTAATATGTCTATTTGCATGTAAAAACTGGATAATTTATTAATTTTTTCGTAAAGATATATTAAATTAATCGATAAATACAAATAGAATTGTCACCTTTATTTTTAAATAGATCATTAGATTTTTAGAAACGAGTATGAATATCGAATATCTAAGAAATTATATTAAATTAAGTCAATATAAGAGTTTTTCAAGATTAGCAGATGAGCTCCATATATCACAAAGCACGTTATCACATCAAATATCTCAGTTAGAAAAAGATTTTGGTGGAATTGTATTAATTAATAGAACCACAAAAAAATTTGAATTAACTAAAGCAGGAAAGCTTTTACTCGAAAATGCTAAACATATAGTAGATTTGTATGATAGTAGTAAAATAGAAATTTTAAAATTTAAGAATCAAAAAGAAGAAAATATTATTATCTCAGCTTCTACAATTCCTGGGTCTCACATATTACCTCGGTATATAGCTGATTTTAGAAATAATAATCCGAACGTTAATTTCAAAATATTGATTAACAATTCTCAAAAATCAATTGAAAATTTAAAAAATAATGTGGTGGATTTTGCCGGAATTGGAAGCTTTATGGATAATAATGAAAGAGACTTTGAATTCATTAAAATAGGAGAAGATGAATTTAAATTTATCTGTTCTCCTAACCATGAATTAATAAAAAACAAAAATAATATAGTAAATCTACATGATCTTAAAATGTTTCCTTTTGTGTGGAGAGAAGAAGGTTCTGGAATGAGATATACATTTAAACAGCAATTTCCAGATTATAAAGATTTAAATATCAAACTAGAATTTAATGATAATGATTCAATTATTTCTACTGTAAGTGAATCTAACTATATCAGTATTATGAGTGAAATGATGGCTAATAAAGCAGAATCAGCAGGCTTAATTAGTTCTTTGAAAATCAAAAATCATCCAGTTATAGCTAAAAGGCAATTATTTTTTATTAAATTAAAAAAAAAGCAATTAACTCAGCTTAAACAGAAATTTTGGAATGAAATCAAATCAAAATTCTAATTCTTAGAAATAAAAAATAAAAAAATTTATTTTATTAGAACTCCTGCTTGATCGAAGTTTAAAAAAGCACTAATTTTTTCTTTAAGCGGGTAAATCCCCTCCTTAAATAAAGTAATTAAAAAGATTGCTATAAATACAATCGAGCCCAAACCCGGAGCAAATCCGCTTAAAATATCTATGAAATTTGATGTGGGATCCCAAGAAAATAAGGTCCAAACCAATGAAATTCCCGCTATTACAATGGAGATGAAAGATATAATTGTTGCAGTTCTCTTGCTAAGATTTAAATGTATAGGTCCAAGCTCGAGTCGGAAATATTTTGGTTGTACAATTATAGATAGTACTGTATGACTAATGACTTTATCTTCAAATTCTATATATACATTTAAGAATTTTCTTTCACTTTCTTTTTTCTTCTTTTTCTCTTTTTTAGATCTCAGAGGCATGATTGAAAAAATCATCACTGGGGGATTAACTGCATCCTTCTTTACTTCTACTTTTCCAAATATAGGATGTACTTCAAATCCTTCTCCTAGTATTTTAAGGTCTAAAACTGGTGGCTCTGCTTTAGTTGTTATGATCTTAATTGTTGTTTCATAGATTGTTTTACCTTCTTCATCCACAATTTTCAACTCTTTATGTGAAAAATAAACATAAAACAAATAACTTCTCTGTTCCATCATAACCGAATAATATTGAAGGCCCATATTAATTTCATACACAGTTGGTTGAGGTTCTTCGGGAATTTCAATAGAAGGTTCAGGCATTGGTTTTAGTGGAGGAGTAGTTGAACCAGTTAATGCATCTGAAGGTGGAGATGGCGGTGCAGCAGGTGCTGGAGGCTTTGCAGGTGGACCACTAGCAGGAGGAGGAGATGGTAATGATTCAAAAGCTCGTGCTTTTTTTTTAGCTTTTGGAACCTCTCTCATCCTACGAGATTCTTCCCTTTCTATATCATCCCTTTTTAATAGTTTCTCTTCTCCATAGGTTTCTTCTTTATATTTTGCATCATCTGCTATAGAGGATAAAGTATCGATATCTTCATCAAAAGCTTCTTCTTGAATTTCATATAATTCTTCTTTATCTGCAACTTTAAATTCCCGTTTCTGTTTTCCCTTTTCCTCTTTTTTTTCAGGTTTCCTCTTCTTTAACAATTTTAAATGCTTTAATTTTTTAGTTTCAGAAATTGAAGAATTTGTTACAAAATCAACGAAATGCAAATCAATGCGATTTATTTGAGTTTCTTTTAAAGATGCAAAAATATCATCTAAAATCTTACTAATCCTAGTGGATTTCTTATAAGTCCCAACAAACATAAAACCTAAAATTTCTGCGGAAAAAACATTAGTTTTTTTATCATAGAATATCTTATTTGTTGGAATTTCAAGGCTAGAAATACTTTTCAAAGATTCCAATTTCAAAATAACCTCTTTTAATTATTAAGAATTGTTTTTTATAAGTTTTTATAATGTAATAGTAACTAATATAGTTACCAACATCTTTATATTAAATCATAAATCAATAGTTCTTTCCAATAAAATCAAAAATCAATGTAGAATTTTTTAAATTTATAAATAATTTAAACAAAATACAAATAACCAAATAAAAAAAAATGTGATATTTTTGGAAGGAAAATATATATTAACTCATGATTTAGGAACATCTGGGAATAAAGCTGTGCTATTTAACTTTAATTTAGATATAATTTCTCAGATAAAGGTAGATTATCATTTGTATTATCCAAAATCTGGATGTGCAGAACAAAATGCAGAAGATTATTGGAATGCTGTAAAAAAGGCTTCTAATATATTAATTCAGCAGAGTAAGATTGAACCTAATGAAATCCACGCCTTATCAATCGATTGCCAAATGAACTGTACTGTGCCAATAGATAAGGAAGGTTTACCATTGATGAATTGCATTAGCTGGCTAGACACGAGAGCAGCACCATTAACGCAAAAATTTTCAAAAGGAATAATAAAAATCTCTGGCTATGGATTAAAGACCATTCTTATGTTTCTCAAAATCACAGGAGGAGCTCCTGGATTTAATGGAAAGGATCCTATTTCTCACATTTTATGGATAAAAGAAAATCAACCAGAAACTTATAGAAGAACATATAAATTTCTAAGTGTGAAAGATTTTATTATTTATCGATGTACTAAAAAGACTGTAACTTCCAGAGATTTGGGGCATACATCGTGGATGATGAATAGCAATCCTGGTATCTTTAAATGGTCGGGCAAAATTCTACAAAAATTCAAAATTGATGAAAATAAATTACCTGAAATAAAAAAATCTACTGATATCGCAGGAGAATTAACAATGGATGCTTCCAAAGAATTGGGTCTCAAGTTTGGAACTCCTGTGTTCGTAGGTTCTGGCGATTTGACTTCTGCTGCATTAGGATCCGGTAGTATTGTAGATAATAAACTAATTGGATGTCTAGGAACAGCTGATTGGGTGGCTGCTCATACATCTAAAAGATTAAAGGACATCGCTCATTATACCGGGAGTATAAGTTCTGCTCAAGAAAATTATTTATGTATTTCAAAGCAAGAAACTGGTGCTACGTGCTTAGATTGGATAGTACAACAAATGTTTAAAAGTGAATTAGAAGAATATAAAGGAAGATCTGATGAATTATACTCACATTTGGATTCACTAACAGAGAAAGTAGAAGTTGGATCTAAAAATTTGATTTTTACGCCGTGGATGTTTGGAGAAAGGAGCCCCATAAATAATCCAAATATTCGAGGTGGTTTCTATAATCTAAGTCTTGAGCATACGAGAGATGATATTTTAAGAGCAGTTTATGAGGGAGTTGCCTACAATATTAAATGGGCTTTAAAATATATCGAAAAATTAGTAGGTAAATCAGAAGAGATTAACTTTATTGGTGGTGGAGCAAAATCAAATATATGGTGTCAAATCTTAGCAGATATACTTGAACGAAAAATTGTTCAGATGGAAAATCCTGAATTAGCTGCTGCTAAGGGTTCTGCAATAATTTCAATGGTTGGTTTAGGAATTTTAGACAACTTTTTTGCTGGTATTCCATTGATCAAAGTTAACAATGTTTTTACCCCTAATAAAGAAAATGGCAAAATATACAAAAAACTCTTTGATGAATATATCAAAATCTATAAGAGAAATAAACAAATGTTTAAAAACCTAAATCCCAAAAATAAGATTTAAACATTCCTAAATGCTCTTTAATATCCTTAACTTTATGGATTTTCTTATTATTTCCAATAATTTTACTAACAGCTTCTTTAACAATTTCTAAATCTTTATATGCTTGAGGATTCTTAAAAGTTTGATTTTCTAAACTTCCCTTCCAAGGTTTTAATTTTGGTGTAGATTCAATGTAGAATAAGTTCCAGTTAATTTTATTTTTGTATTCTTCAGTCAATGGTTTCAAATTACCTTCATCCCATCTATGAATAACCCATGGAGCATATTCATGCAGTTTGTTGAAATCAAATTCAAGATCATTACGCCATTCATATTGATGATCCCAATTTCCCACCGCTAAATAATTCTCGATACCAGACTGTTCAATTGGAAAATATTTCCAAGAATCTCGATTTATATTTTCATCCTTAAAAGGTCTCCCCTCAGCATATTGAAAAAAAAACCCTAACTTTTCCTTAATTTTATGATCTTTTTGATTTAGGCTTATATACACTTCAATTTGAGTAATATCTACTTTACTTTTTATTACTTGTTCTTGATATAGCTTTAAAATTACATTTATTGCTTCATTTGGATGGCATTTCCCCGTAAAAATTGGATAATATGTAAAACAAAAAAAATCTGAACCAATTTCAGAAGCACATTGACTAATTTCAACCCAACACTCCAATGGCTTAATATATACATTGGACTTAATCACATTTATGATTAATAAAACATCAGTAATCGCACATACAACTATAATAACTATAAATAAGATTAAATTAAAAAAAATTGAGGCCAAATAATATGAAATTGCAATATATATTAATAAAAAACCTGCTGTAAAAAAGAATGCAATAAGAGAGTTATAAGCTTCATGCTCCTTATCCTTTTTTGAATATAAAATAACTGGAGCATTTCCAATCACTAGATCTTTCCCGTATTCATTTATAAAATCTTGAAACTCAACCTTATTCCATTCAGAACCAAACATTTTCCAATCAGATAGAATTTTATTTATTTTATACCATAAAAAAATTGGTATACTAAGAATAAAATAGATTTTGTCTATAAATTTATTTGAAAATAAATTAGATTTGTGCATCAAAATTCCAAAAATAAATAATTCAACCCTCTTTTGAAATTTTTATTTGACATATAATATTGTTACTCTTGAAGCGTTTATGGTAGATTTTGAAGGTTTTTTGAGCTTTTTAAGATCTCAAGATTATTATATTGACCAAATCGTTCATATTGAAACCTTACCTGAAACCAAAGCACAATTTGGTGAATTAAATAAACCATTAGAAAAAAGACTTCAACGTTGGTTAGATACTAACGCAATCAGGTTATGGAGACATCAAGTTGAAGCAGTCAATAATATCCTTGAAGGTAAAAATACTGTAATCGTTACTTCCACCGCTTCTGGAAAATCTCTTTGTTATAATTTACCTGTTCTGCAGTCAATACTAAAAGATCCTAAAACTACCGCTATTTATTTATTCCCGACTAAGGCATTAGCACGTGATCAATTTACTATTTTATCAAAATTACTAGATGACACCAATATTAATCAAAACAGAATTGGTGTATACGATGGAGATGTAGAACCAAACGAGAAAAGGAAGATATTGACTAACGCAAATATTATAATTACTAATCCTTACGGTCTACATTATTATCTGCCCTGGTTCAAACAAAAGTGGATTCGTATTTGCAAAAATCTAAAATATATCATACTGGATGAAATACATATATATAGAGGTATTTTTGGTTCCAATTTTGCTCTTCTAATAAGGCGATTAAAAAGAATACTTGAAAGCTACAATATAAAGCCTGTATGGATATTATCAAGTGCTACAATTCATAATCCTAAAAATTTTGCTGAAAAATTAGTTGGTGAAGAGTTTTTTTTAGTTGATAAGGACCATTCTCCTTCAGGTGCTAAAAAAGTAATTTTATGGGATTTACCATATGATGATATCTCCAATAAATATCGTTCAGCTCATCAAGAAACAAAAAATTTATTTGTTAGTCATTTAAAAAAAGGGATTCAAACACTAACCTTTACTCTCTCCAGAAAAATGGCAGAACTACAAGCTATTTGGACAAGAAATTCATTACCATCTCTAAAAAATAAAATTTTTAGTTATCGCGCTGGAATTAGTAAAAGAAAAAGAAGAGAAATTGAACAAAACTTTAAAAACAAAAATATTTTGGGAATTAGTTCTACTAATGCTCTCGAGCTAGGAATCGATATAGGGTCTTTAGACGCGACTATAAGTTCTGGATTTCCGGGTACAATTTCAAGTTTTAGACAGCAAATTGGCCGTTCTGGAAGAGGTACTGATCTCTCAATATCAACTTTTATCCCTATGCAAAATCCTTTAGATTTATTCTATATTCACAATCCTGATAAACTATTTGGGCCAATTCATGAAGAGGTTTTAATAACTTTAAATAATAAATACATTTTAAAAAACCACATCTGTTGTGCAAGTAAAGAAAGTCCCATAAGAATTGATGATTATCTAAAGTTTGGAATTCAGGAGAAAAATCTATTTGTTGGATGTTTGGAGGAGTTAATTTCAGAATCTTTATTAATGAAAAGAGGAGATCGGTATTTTTGGAACAGTGATTTTTTTCCTAATGACAAATATGGATTAAATGATCTTTCGAATCGAAGTTATAAGGTCCTGTTAAACACGGATTTAGGTGAAGAATTTTTAACAAGTGAGGATGAAAGTTTTGTGTTTCGTGATTTACACCAAGGTGCTGTATATCTTTATGAAACAGAAACTTATTTAGTGGAAGAACTTGATTTAAATGAGAGACTAGTATATTTAAAGAAAACCAATGTCGATTTTTACACTCAGTCTTTAAAACATACTAATATTACTCCTCTCGAAGTTGTTTCAGAAAAGAATTTAGGTCCAAAAAACAGTATTCAAGCTTTTTTTGGAAATGTGAAAGTAGAACATGAATATTATTCCTATAAAGTTATTGATACAATAAGTCAAGAAATACGTTCTAGGCATCCATTAGTTGATATTCCTCTTATAGAGTTTGAGAGTCAAGCGCTTTGGTTCCTAATTCCATTTGAATATCAAAAAGAAGTAGAATTGGCAGGATATTTAATAGGAGATTGTATACATGCTATTGAGCATGCCATGATTGCAATTGCACCAGTGCTAGCTCAAATTTCTCGATGGGATCTTGGCGGGGTTTCAATTGACTTTGACCCGGTTAGACAACAACCAATAATTTATATTTATGATGCCTATAGAGGAGGTATTGGAATTTCAGAATTGTTATATTCTCATTTAGAAAAATTGTTAAATCTAAGCTATGATTTATTAAACTCATGCAAATGTGAAGAAGGATGCGGATGTTGTATTTACTCTCCCAAATGTGGCAACCAAAATCAGAATCTTTCGAAAGACGGAGCTCATAAATTATTAGGCAAGATAATCGAATCAATTAAGAGAGAAAAATTAGAGAATTAATGTTCTCTCTATAAATTGATTAAACTTTCTTTTAAAAATCAAAATAATAATTTATATTATTATTATAAATCAGCAAAAGCATATAGAGATAGATACCAAAAAAATATGAAATTATTTCAAAAAGGAAAATTAATACCCAAAAAGAAGAAAAAAAGATAGGGATTTATTATTTTTTAATGAGCTTATCACCTTTTTCAATAAACTCCTTAAGCCCGTCTTCAGAAAAGGTTATTTCGTCTTCGGGATTTGGATTATAAGGATCATTTATAGCCTCCTTGAAAGAACTCTTTAAATTTAACATAAATTTACTCATAAATTTGACTGTTTCAGCTAATTCATTGTTTTTAGCTTCTAGTTCTCTAATTCTATCTGGTTGCACAAATACATCTCTTAATACATCCACATTCTCAAATGAATTACCACATTTCCAACAAAAAACATTTTCTTGTCCGTTTTCTGCTTTACAAATTGGACAATATTTAGGTTCGTGAGTTTTTGGTTTAATCTCTTTAGGTTTTTTAATTAAATTTCTTTTCCTTCTCATTTTTTTAATTAAGTCTTGGTCAGTAATATGAAAATATATTTTTGCCATTTGAGAATCTTTAGTCCAACCAGCAAATTTTCGCAATGAAGGTTCATTAAAATCATCAACGGCTAGTTCTGTCAATCTTGAATGTCTAAATATATGAGGATTTAGTCTTTTTGATTCCCACTTTTTTCCATCTTTTGTAATCAATCTTTTTTTGATACCATATAAAGAGCTATTTAAATTCCTCGCACTTTTATATTCAAAAATATAATCATCTTGTTCAAAACTGTTTACATTAAACCATTCTTTAAGATAAGGGATTGAATCAAAAAGGGGGATATTTCTACCTTTTGTTTTGGACTCTTCAAAATACAAATTTGCATAATCGCCTTTAAATGTAATATGTTTAAATCTAATACCTAAAACTTCACCCCTCCTCAATGCTCCCTCATACATCACCATAATCAAAGTTCTCAATTTCAAATTTCTGTTTTTTAAAACGAGTTCTAATTCTTTTCGTGTTATTAACTAGCTAGAATTCACAAAGAAGGAGCTAAATTCTTGCTAAGAAAACTTATTAAAAGCGTTGAGTAAAACATAATCATTTAGAGTAGTACTTCTTAGAAATTTGAATTTAATGTAAAATTTTTAAAGACTAAAATTATATTTATACTTAACACAAGATAAAAACCTATAGTTTTAGGTATATTAATCAAATTTTTGGGTATGTGGGGTGTCATACACTTCCACATATAAAATAGTAATCTTTGGAGACTCACAAACTGGTAAAACAACTTTAACTCATCGCTTTTTAACTAATTTATTTAAAGAAGATATAACAATGACTCTTGGTGTAGATTTCCACTTGAAAGCCCTCGAATTAGATGGTGAAGTAATTAAACTTCAAATATGGGATTTTGCTGGTGAAGAACGCTTTAGATTTCTGTTCCCATCATATATAAGAGGCGCTAATGGTGCGATTTTTATGTATGATATCACGAATTATGGTTCCCTTGCTCATGTTAACGACTGGTTTGAAATTGTTGAGAAGGAAATTAGCTATAAATTACCAATCATTTTTGTAGGTGCCAAGACGGATTTAATTCATCTAAAGGAAGTTTCTACCAAAAAAGCTATGAATTTAGCAATAAAAAAAGGTGCTGATGGATTTATAGAATGCAGCTCAAAGACCGGAGAGAATATTCACAAAATTTTTGACCTTCTTACTAAAATCATCCTTAGTAATAGAAATAATAAGGGAATATAATTTCAGAATAATTATTCTTTTTTCTTATCAGGCTCTTTCTCTTCCCACTCTTCATATTTCTCAATTAATCTATCAATTTCTTCTACTTCACCTTCATGATCAAAAATTATGGATTTAGATTTATTCTCATAATAACCAAATATTTCCTTATTTTCCAGCATTTTTTGGGCTGTTTCTATTATCAGGATTTCATCTTGTATACCAGCTTTTTCGATAATTTCGGGAATTTTTACCTTAGTAAATTTAAAACTCATATCAGAAATGACAGTTTTAAGTTTTTTAATATTTCCTATTCTTTCTTCTTCTTTTCTTCTTTCTAAAATCGTTTTCTTCTTTCTTCCCTTATAATATGTTATACCACCTAAAGTTATAAGAATCGGTAAAAATACAAAAATCATTAGAGAAATAATAATTTCTGGACCATCATTCCAGATAGGATAATTATCTTGACTTCTAGAAGCTCCATAAATATAATATGGCGTATCTCCTATTCCATTATCATCTAGATCTCTACCTGAATAATCATCCCAATAATTTCCAATAGATACCATATCCCATCGATTTTCAGTAAGGCTATTATCTATTGCATTTACATTATTTGTTCTAAAATAATTCTTGTAGATTAAATTATTCTGACAATTTGATGCATCCATATATAGTCCTGAATTAGTATTATTCACTATTTGATTGTTAGAAATCCTATTATTGCTACTTGAACTCCATAAACTAATGCCATCATAACTTCCTTCCATAAAATTATCTATAACTGTATTATTATTACTTCCGTTCAATATAACTCCCGCCCAGAAATTCCCCGCTTCTGTATTTTGTGAAATAAAATTGTTATTACTCCATACGAGAAATATCCCATTATTTGAATCGACTATACTATTTTTGGAAACATTATTTCTATTACCATTATCAACATACACGCCTCCATAATAATTTTCAATCAGCACATTTTCAAATATACTATTATTATCACCAGTTACTATGCGAATTCCACAATAATTATGATTTATTTTATTGTTTGAAATACTGAGATTATTAGAGTTCTCTAAAAAAATTCCAGAATAATTATTATAAACTAAATCATTATTTATGATTTGCCCATTGATACAATCCTTAATTTTAATCCCTCCATAATTTCCATCTTTATTTGGTCCTGCATTATAGAATAGTGAATTTCTTATAGTAAAGAATTTATCAGAATTTTGAATACAAATACAATAATCTGTGTTTTTACCATCTATTGTAACGTTTTCAATAATATAAGGATCATTCCAGGTTCCAGAACCGTTACACCAATCGTTATTACTTGAGGTTAAACTCCAATTATAATTAAAATCAGAGTCATCAATAAATATTGGAGATCCTGTGAGATTCCAGGTTCTTGAACCACTTACTCTAATTTCAATTTTTTCAAAATTCCTGATTTCCGAATAACCATAAAGATTTATACTATTATAGAATCTTAAGTGATTAGGAATTAAAAAATTTTGAAAGATTCCTAAGAAAATAATCAATTTAAACATTACTTTTCTATATTTACTCTTTATCACTCCTTCTTACCCTCCCATTCACTAAAGAGGTTCATGAGTTTATCTATTTCTCTCATATTCGCTTGTTGATCGAAAGCAATTGATTGAGTGGCTTTAAAATATTGACCATATACTTCATTATTATTAATCATCTCGATTAAGGTAGATTCAATGAGATCTTTATTTTTCACTTTACTTTTGTTACTAATATCAGAGAGTTCAATTCTAGTATGCTCAGTACTCATTTCTAATACAATTTTTTTAATAAAACCTTGGTTTACTTTTTCATTTTCTTTTCTTTTCTTTTTCTTAGCTTTTAATAGGCGAAAAAATCCAAATGCAATAATGCTACTTGATATAAGTGTAATAACAATTATTGTCATCATCGTGATTGGATTACTCCATGCATCTTTTGGGTTAAAACCATTAGCCACTTCATATCCGTCATTATATCCATCCCCATCTGTATCAGGATCATTTGGATTTGTAGAATAAATAATTTCTTTGTTGTCTAATAACCCATCATCATCAGTATCAGGATCATTTGGATTTGTAGGTAAATTGTCATAAGGATTACCGCTTCCAGTACATTCGGCACTATCATTAAGCCCATCTCCATCAGTATCACTCAAATTCGGATCTGTCGGTAGACTATCATATTGATTAGAATTACCAAAAACTTCATTTCCATCAGATAAAGTATCTCCATCTGTATCAGAATCATTACAGTTTGTTCCATTAAGAAATTCACTGTAATTTGTTAGAAGATCATTATCAGGATCCAAATCTCTATCGGAACTATTTGTAGGATCCATTATAATGAAATATAAAGATTCATACCAATCCGGAATATCATCATCATCAGTATCTGGATCGTTAGGATCGGTTATATAACCATCTTTACCGGGAAGACATTCTTCCTTATCACTAAGCAAATCATCATCCATATCTGAGTCACTTGGATCGGTAAAATATATGTTTTGTTCTTCCCAATCACCTAAACCGTCTCCATCTGCGTCAATCATTAATTTTACGAGAAAATGATCAAAATCCTTAATTTCAAATAAAGTACTCATACCACCTATCAAACCACCGATATACATATTATTATGATCATCTATAACAATTGAATTTCCTTCATGTTGAGTATCAAATGGAAAAATCGAACTGGAATTCATCTGAATTAATTGAGTTATTGAATTAGTATAACTCCATTCTAAACCCCCCGAACTATTATACTTCAGCACACAGAAGCAACTCGTTGTATATCCGCTTATGAATATATCCTCTGATAAATCAAATGCAATGTCATCTCCTACTTCAGGATTGCTTCCACCCCATGTTGTGTTCCATATTTGATTTCCAGAAGTGTTATACTTTATAAGAACAACATCACTTGTTCCACTCCCAAAACTATCTGTACGTCCTGTGATATATATATTATTGCTGGTATCAATTTCCATTCCATAACCATAATCAGGGCTACTTCCACCCCAAGTGTAATTCCATTGTAGATCTCCAGAATTATTGTATTTTATGAAACATATATCTTGCATCCCTGCCCCATAACTGGATGTATAACCTGTAATATAGATGTTGCTTTCAGAATCTAATGCTAAAGAATGACCTTCATCCCAATTTGCACCACCCCACGTACGGTTCCATTGTTGGATACCTAGATTATTGTATTTGATAAGAACAACATCACCTGAAGCAAGACCCGTGATATATACATTATTTGAAGTATCTAATTTAATAGCGTATCCACGATCTGTGTCACTGCCATACCATGTTTCATTCCATAATTGGTTTCCATCCTCATCAAATTTTATAAGACAAATGTCTTGGAATCCGGGACCATTAATTTCTGTAATTCCTACAAGAAATATATTATTTGCATTATCTATAGCTATATCATAACAGGCATCATTGTTTTCATATCCCCACGTACGATTCCACTGTTGAATTCCTTCACTATTATATTTAATTAAAGATACATCAGGCTCTTCTGCTCCGGTACTGTTAGAAGATCCCGCTATATATATATTATTTAAAGCATCCATGGCAATTGCTCTTCCATAATCATCATTAATTCCTCCCCAAGTCCTATTCCAATCAAGTCTGAATACCGGAGTTGCTGCCAAAACTGGTTTTTGAAAGGTATTTTCTTCCAAATCCTGATTACTAAAAAAAATTAAAAAATTTGACCCTATTAAACCTAACCACAAAATTACTAAAGTAATAATTAGTACTTTTTTGCTATTTTTCATCTGAATTAAAATCAAGTTTGATATAGAGATATTTATTCAATTCCTTATATATGTTTAATATTAATGGAGATTAGATGCTATAACTATTTGGATTAGGTAATCCAGTAATAGGGTCCCATTTCCTATATTCATAGAATAATGTTTTTAATTTGTCATAATTGGGTGATCTGCCAGTAGAGCCCCCTTTTTTAAAAGGACGTAATAAAATTTGGGGCATTTTATCATCCTTGGGAGTTAAGCCCATTTTTACGTTAAAATGTCTTTTCATATTTGCAATCCTTTCTCCATACGATTTAATTTCTTCTAAACCGAATTTTAATCCAGTCGCAAATTTAATTATTTCAGCATTTTGGGAAGCTAAAGGATTGCAAAAGGAACACATTACCATTGAACTATATAGTGCCCTATAATCCATTAATAATGAAC
>SMTZ1_10005025_pt1 | contig 18399 bp, 8 predicted proteins | sample DeeMarSWOR136_30_FD_25667 | JGI IMG/M metagenome (IMG submission 25667)
TCCTTTCTCTTCATCTGATACCGGACGAGCAAATAGGAGGCAAGGAATCCAAAGACATACATCAATCCATACCAGCTCACGTGAATGGGACCCAGTTCTATCAAGATCGGATCAATATTAACTTTCATTTCTCTCTCCCATCAAATAACCCCTTACCGTTAAACCAAACCCGCTTCCTAACCCTTACCATAAGTTTTCCTTATTCTTTTGATATATTTTATTGGACTACAAACGAAGATTCAAGTCATTTTCTTAATCCCCCTTTGTCCCCCTTTAGAAAAGCAGGACGCTTGACGGATTTTCAATTCGGGCAAATATAAGTAATCCGTTGACCTTGAACAATATTACTTGTATAATAAAAACTATAAAATGAACGAAATTTCTAGAAAACAGCAGATTCTTCAGGATCTCAAGAAATTTGTCTTATCGAAGGCCTCCGTCGTCTATATCCTGTCGGACGAAGAGGATCGAATGGAGGGTCTTCTCAAAGAATTGTCTTCTACATTCCAACCCAAACCTAAACTCTTCATCTGGAACCCTTTTCACGGTTTGATTGGAGAGAATGAAAAGGTCGACAATTCGAGAAACCCTCTCGAAGCCCTGGATAAAGTGATCCAGCGAACAGACCAGGCCCTCTATATCTTTGAGGGCCTCCAGGGTTTTTTAAAAACCGATCTTCTCGTCGCAAGAAAATTAAAAGACCTCCACCGCTCTCTGCGCAATCGATATTCTACCGTCTTTATCATCGCACCCTACCTCGTAGTCCCGGAAGAACTCCGCCGTGATATGATTGTGTACGAACCTCCCATGCCGGATGCGAATGAAGTGGAGCGCGCCCTCACGGGGGTGCTCTCCGGAAGTCCCCATGCCTCCAATCTAACAGATTCTTTAACGCCCGAATTGAAGGATCGGATGGTGAAAGCCGCTCTCGGCCTTTCTCTCGACCAAGTGGCCCGAGCCTTTCGGAGCGCCTTGATCGGAAGAACCACGATTGACTCTTCTCTGATCGATGCTTTGCTTGATGAAAAAGGACAATTGATTAAGAAGTCAGGCATCCTCAACTTGGTCAGGCATCGGCCTTCCCTGGATGAGATCGGTGGATTAGAGAACCTCAAAGATTGGCTGAAAAAAAGAGCCCGTGTCTTGGACAGTGAAGGAACGGCCTTTGGTCTCCAACTCCCCAAGGGGGTCTTGATCACGGGCGTTTCGGGATGTGGCAAGAGTCTCTGCGCTAAGATGTTTGCCTCCTATTGGGGAGTCCCTTTGCTTCACCTCGATATGGCAAGGCTTTACGATGGAACGATTGGAGAACCAGAGGAGGCCCTCCAGGTTGCTCTTAAAACCGCAGAGACCGTCGCACCCGCTGTTCTTTGGATTGACGAGATTGAAGCAGGGATCAGTATTCAAAGCCAGAAGGCTGGAGGGGGAACCCAATCTCGAGTCTTTGCCTCTTTTCTCACCTGGATGCAGGAGAAGATCGCTTTCGTCTTTATCGCAGCCACAGCCAATGTGATCGAGCTTCTTCCTCCGGAGGTGTTGAGGAAGGGACGATTCGATCAAATCTTTTTTGTCTCCCTCCCGAATGCTCAAGAAAGGAGGTCTATCCTCTCCATCCACCTGAAGAGGAACGGCGTGGATCTATCGCATCTCAATCTCGACATGCTGGTAAAGGTGACCGAAGGGTTTAACGGTGCTGAAATTGAGCAAGCCGTTAACGGGGCAATGATCGAAGCCTTCAATGCGGGGCGGGGCCTGAATGAACACGATATGGTCATCGCCGCTGGAAACATCGTTCCGCTCGCCACGACCATGAGGGAAGAGATTGGAAGGATGGAACGCTGGGCCTATCACCGAGCCATTCCAGCCTCCAGAGGATAGACTAATAATCCTCCCTGTCCTCTTCGTCATAATCCTCTTCCTCTTCATCTTCTTCTTCGTACTCTTCAACTTCTTCCTCCTCTTCAACCTCTTCCTCTTTCTTCTTTCGTTTTATCCTTAGATTGATCTTCTCTAAACTTTCATCTCCAAGATCATCGATCACTTCATTAAAAAATAAGGCGAGGGAGATCAGGTACTCCTCGGGTAACTCCCGAAACCAGTCCAAGACCCTTTCGGCCATCTCCATTTTTTCGCTTCCTGATGAACTTTCTAAAAGGTCGATGGCTTTACGATAATGCTTATTGAATGCCCTGATCATAAAATGCTTTTCACCTCCTGACCAAAATTTTACTCATCACCCATTCTCACTAAACATTATACTTTTCTTCTCAAATTGTAAACAACAAAAAAATGAGAGGAATAAAATCCACCCCGTGGATTGAGAGGCCACTTTATGAAACCTTGTGGTTTTCAATCCGATCAATGGCATGACATCTTAAAACTCTTGACTATCAAACCTTTCAATGATAACAAATTCTATATGCGATGCTTACGTACAAAAATCTTGCTTTCAATCTGCTTCTGGATATTTGCGTTCTCTACCGTAGCGGCGAAAGGTCCTGTCACTCTTAACGCTGATATTCTTCCAGGAAAGTGGAAAGCCATCCGATTGAAGAACCTCCCAAAAGATGCGGTCGTCGCTGTTGCGGTTGAGAGCAGTGGGGATATTGCTGTGGCCCTGTTGGATAAAAGCAATTACAAGCGTTTCCCCTTGCCACCTCGCCCGCTCTTTTACGGAAAAGTAGAAAATCGGCTTTCATTCTCTGTATCCATCCCTGCAAAGGGTGACTATTTCGTCGTATTTGACAATCGATCCGGTGCTCACGAACGATCTGTGACCGTGACGATCCGTGCTGCCCGTGGGAAGGGCGACCAGATGGAGGCTGCCAATCAAATCCTGAAGGAGTTCGAGCAGCAGCTTCACAAGATCTTTATCTTCGAACCATTCCCTATCGGAATCATGCAGTGTGGCATGCCAAGAGCCTTCATGGACGAATCAGGGGTGGTCCTATGCGCAGAGTATTTGCACCATCTTTATGATACTCTCGAAGATCCGGAAAAAACTAAAGAAGCCCTCTCTTTTTCCATATTTCATGAGTTAGGTCGCGTTCTCCTTACTAAGTGGAATCACCCCGCCTCCGGTGAGAAAGAGATGGCCGACGAACTCGCCGCGGTTCTTATGGTCATGCTGAACCAGAAGGAGAGAGCGATGGGTGCCGCAGAGTTCTTTGTCAAGAATCCTTCAGCCTCTGAGGCGCTAATGAAACTGTTCCGGGATGATCGACACCCTCTTTCCCCAAAACGTGCGCAGGAAATCCTCACCTGGCTCAAGGATCTAGAGCTCGCCCATAAGTGGCAAAAGACCCTCGTCCCTCACATGCAGACGTCTTTGTTGGAAAAGTTAAGACAGCAACCTACCTCATGGACGGATCCCTTTCTTGTGGAGAAAGAATTGACCAAGAGGCTCAAGACCTCTATTTAGAGGCGTTCCCTATTATTCCAAGAATGTACCCGTGAGTCATTGCCTCCTCACGACAGATTGCGGAAGCAAACACCCTCTTCTCTGTCTTACGACTTCCTTTTCTATTTTGAGTGGGGATGGGAGATTGGAGGTGCAGGGAATGAAGTGAAACAGGTTTTCCTTCGCCCATCAATCAGGGAAAATGACTTTGCACTTCAGGCCTGCAGGTAGACGGTTTTTTGGATTGGGCAATTCCAGGCGAACCCCAAATGTGCCACTAGCTGCATCGACGACTCTATCAACGATCTTCACCTCAGCAGAAGAATGACCTCCACATTCAGCGGGTCGATCTGCGCAAGTTTCAATATCGGTTGTTCTTCAATATATTCTCCTGGGGATAGGAATCGCTCTACCACCACACCTTTGATTGGGCTGCGAATGATTAGACGATTCACTACTTCGATGGTACGTCTGTATTCCAATTCGGCTAGCCGTTTATTCTCTAGGGCTTCCTTTAGGTGCAATTCAGCCAAGACCCGATTGGTCTCCGCTTCATCCATTTGGCTAAAAGGGAGAGCCTCCTTTTTATATAATTGCTCGTTCCTTTCCTGTCTCCGTATAGAGAAATCGAGCTGGGCCTGCTTTGATTTGATATCTGCCTCCATCTCTGATCGAGCTCGGGCCGCCTCCATGGTGGCCTTTTCTACCCCGGACTGGAGCGTTGCCACTACCTGTCCCTTTCTTACAAAGTCGCCGCGATCCACAGTCACAATCTCAATGATTCCTGGCACACCGCTGCCAACCTTCACCACCATATAAGGCTCAATCACACCATCGAACTCCACAGCCCCAGCGGCTAGAGGTGATATAATTAGTGAGAAGATAAAAAAGGATTTGAGTAATGGGATGAATTTAATTTTCATAAAAACACCTCTCCTTATTCCGGACGACCGGAGAAGGCCAGGGCATCCCCCATCTGTTCATCCATTCTCAGAAGGTCATGGCGCATCCTGGCATGGACGCGCTCCGCCCGCCGCTGTGTTCTGCGGAAAAGAACCTTTCCAATCCATCGGCCGATAAAAGTACCTGGCTTTCTTAAAACCGCCGCCGCCAACCACTGAAGGGGCTTGCTTACATAGACCGTTACCAGCTCGTCCTCCAGCGAGACGACCGCTTCGCTCGTTCCAGGATCGCCCTGTCTGCCACAGCGTCCAAAGAGCTGACGATCAATTCGCCTCGCTTCATGCCTTTCAGTTGCGATGACGTGAAGACCTCCCAATTCGGCCACGCCGGGACCGAGTCGGATATCCGTTCCCCGGCCCGCCATATTAGTCGCCACCGTAATTCGCGATCGCTCGCCAGCTCTTGAAATAATTTCTGCTTCCTCCTTATCCTGCCGAGCGTTTAATACTTTATGCGGAAGTTCAGCATCCACCAAGAGGCAGCTCAAGTGCTCCGAGGCAGCAACCGAACGGGTTCCCACTAAAACCGGCCGACCCTGCCGGTGCATTTCCGAAACGCGATTAACGACAGCTTCCCATCTGCGGTTGGCCTTAGGATAAACGCGATCGGGCAGGTAGTCTCTATGAAGAGGCCGATTCGTAGGTATCGTCACCACACGCAAACGGTAGATCGACCATAACTCCCCAGCCACTTCCCTGGCGGTTCCCGTCATTCCTGCCAGATGGAGGTAACGCCGAAAGAAGCGTTGGTAGCTGATCCGGGCCAGGGTCTCCTTCCTCCTGGTCATCTCACACTTTTCCTTGATCTCAATGAGCTGATGTAAACCCCGTTCCCAAGACCGGTCGGGCATCAAACGGCCAGTATATTCATCAATGATCTGAACCTTCCCATCTTTAACCAGATAATGCTTGTCACGTGAGAAGAGATTGAGGGCTACCAGGGCCTGGCGTACCAGTTCTTCCCGCTGCTGCCTGTTCATCTCTATCTTTCCATCCCACCGAGCGATATCTTCGATGCGAACCTTCCCCTGCTCCGTCAGTTCCAAGGATCGCTCGCTTGCTGAAATCGAAAAATCTTCTCCCGGGATGAGCCTTTCCGCCATATCGAGCGCCTGTTGATAGAGACGCCGTTCATCATAACCATCGCCTTCGGAGGAAATAATCAGAGGGGTGCGCGCCTCGTCGATGAGCACACTGTCTGCCTCATCCACAATGGCATAATGAAGCCCACGCATAACAAGACGTCCTACGCGGGAACCCTCTCCGTACAATTGTTCGAGCTGGAGTCGAACCTCACTCGGCCTGTCCCAGAGGATAATGCGATCCCTCAGGTAATCGAAGGCGACCTCCTTGTTCGTGCAATACGCGACATCACAGTGATAAGCTCTTCGTCGAGATTCTGGATCGACACCATGGATGATGGTTCCAACTGTAAGACCGAGGGCCTGATAAACGGGACCCATCCATCTTGCGTCACGCTCAGCCAAATAGTCATTAACGGTGATGATATGGACTGGAATGCCAGCAAGAGCGGCTGTGCAGGCAGGGAGGGTTGCAGAAAGAGTCTTGCCTTCACCTGTCTCCATTTCGGCCACCATCCCATGAAGGAGGACCAGGCCACCTACCAGCTGGACATTGAAGTGACGCATGCCGAGCCTCCGGCCTGCCATCTCTCGGACGAGGGCGAAGGCCTGAGCTACCAGATCTCCTTTGAAACCTTCGCTCCTTAACCGCTGGCGCAGTGTCTGGCTCACTGCTCGAATCTCGTGTTCACCCAAGCTTTCTATCGAACGACTATGAGCGTTTACGAGATCAACGATCCAATCGAAACGCGACGCCCCGGGCCGAAGCCAGGGAGCAAGCATCCCTGTGGCGGAGGCTGCCAGTCGGTCAAGCCATTCCACACGTGGTTCACGGCGCTCCGGATAGATTCCAGTGGCCAAGGTCGGGGGAATGGAGACGCTATACATTGAACTTCCTCAGGAAGAGCTGCCTGACACTTCGATACCACCGCCAGATGAGCGGCTCCCATTCATGATCAAACCGAACATAGACGCGGCCACCCACATGATAGAAACCGATCCGTTTAGGCAATTCAATATCGAAAAGAAACACTTTCTGGAATGCCTTCACACCTATCATGTCATGGGGGTCAATAGCAATATCACCCCCTCCCTGCTGGCTGAGGGTTCTGCTCGGGAGTTGGTCTGTGGCGGCTGGCACCTCCCTCTGGATTACCGCGGGCAGGATTTCTTCAATCCTCTCCGGAAGCCGGATCTTAACGCCCAAGGTCTTGTGGCGGACAAAGTCCACATCGGTTTGAGGCACGACGACGCGCGCTGTAATCGACGAACGGTCGAGCACGTAACCCAGCAACTCGCCACGCTGGACGAAACGGCCAGGAAGGTCCTGAGCCATGGGCGAAAGAAAAGTACCTTCCGCAGAGCTGTAGATCGTCAACTCGCCAGCCCGTTCGCGGGCACGATCGAGTTGAGCTCTGACGTGCTTCATTTCTTCATTCGTGATCTCGGCTTGAACTCGGTCTGATAGTACCTGGGTGTCGTAATGGGCCTTCAACTCACGCAGCTGGGACTCCAGCACCTTGATCTGTGGAGGCAAGAGAGGATCAGAGCACTCGATGAGGGCATCTCCTTGCTTCACTTCTGATCCGGAGATCACAATCAGCCGTTCGATAAATCCTTCCGTCCCTGCCCGAACGAAACACTGTTCAGGGATCCAGACGACCCCTTCAGCTCTCGTGCTCAAGGGAAGGGGCGCGAAGGCGACGATCGCCACGAGGCACGCTATGGCCAGACCGGTCACGAAGATGGCCCTTGCTCGTCTTCTGACAAGCTTTGGAGAAGAAAGAAGGAATCTCATCCCTTTGCCCGCAGGCAGGATGATCATACTCACGAAGGCCCATCCTGCCATGATCATTCCTGCCACGAAAAACTTGCTCGCAACGAAAAGAATGATCGAAGCGTAGATGAACATCCGGTAAATAAAGGATGAAATCGTATAGATGACGAACCAGACTCGCTCACCAGAGCTGGATAAGGGGGCTTCCAGGTCACGCAGGCCGAAGAGGTGGTGTTGTGCCAAATACCCGAGGTACTGAGTTCCCCTCGGCCCGAGATTGGGAATCTCAAGGAGGTCTCCCAACATATAGTAGGCATCGTAGCGTAAGAGAGGGTTACCATTAAAAAGGACCGAAGAGACACTGGCAATGAAGACCATATTATAGAGAATGGACCGGATGGTTCCTGGCTCCATATTGATCCAGAGAAAGAGGGCCAGAGCCGCAATAAATAATTCAACAGCCATGCCCGCTGCGCTGACCACGATCCGTTCCCATTTGGTGCGGAAGGCCGAAGCAGAAGAGGCATCCACGTAGGGGATGGGCGTGAAGACCAGAAGCATGATGCCCATCTCATGGACTTCTCCCCCTAACCTTTTGATAGCGAAGGCATGACCGAATTCATGCAAGGCCTTCAAAAAGGGAAAGGTCAGCCAGAGGAGCAGGATATTGTGGGGGGCCAGAACCCGGTCTGTAATATTCTCAGTCAGTTCAGGCCAGTGAAGGCCTGCTAGAACAACTCCAGTTCCTACAACAACCAGCCAGAGAAGGGCTCCAAACCAGCTAAAGAAGGGGCGAACGAAAGGCACGAATCGAAGAAGGAATTTTTCCGGATCGAGAAGGGAAAAACGCATAAAAAGCGGGTTTCGAATATTCTGCTTCCATTTAACGGAAAGCCTCTTTTCGAAGCGCCTCAGAAGCTCCTCCGTGTCCGGCGGCACATCGCACTGAAGAACATCCACTGAATGGAGCTGGCTGAGGAGGCGAATCATCTCTTCCTGGGTCGGAGCTTCGTCTCCGAGGCGCGCTCTCACTTCCCCCCAGATCTCGTCAACGGTCCGCTCTCCATCCATGAGTCCGATCAGGAGATAGGCAGCAGTATTGAAGCGCTGGAATCGGCCTGTGGCGTGGTCTTGAAGAACGTACCAGACCTCTCCGCGATAGTTGTGGCGATGAATCTCCGCATGGCTGCGAAGCCGTGGTTTCAACCCAGCCACCCGGTACCATGATGGACTGTACAGGGAAGTCGTCATATGAAGTGATGAATGAGTGTTACAAGTGGCAAACGCGAAACCCGCAACTTGGAACTCAGAACTCGAAAAACCACTATTTCATTGACTCAATATCCCAATACTCCAATCTTTCCCTATGGGGTCCATGCCCAGAGTTGCAGTCTCAGCCAATCGGTCAGGTCGTGCGTCCAGATCCAGATCAGTTTTCGACGATCGATGCTAACTTTGCCGATCCCTTCCATACCGGGACGGAGTCGCTCCGAAGTTTTGTCAAGGCGCGCCTCCACACGAAAATAGTTTCGACCTTCTTTCGCTATTGAAACCGGTGTGATCTTTTCGATAATAAGTGGAAAGCCTTCTCCAGGCATTGAGGGAAGAACCAGCTCACCTCGTTGGCCAACGGCGACATCTGCAATGTCCCGTTCATCGACTTCCACAATCACCCGGTAGGATTCAAGGGGTGCCACTTCAAACAAGACCTGACCACGCTCCACGGGTGCACCCAAGGATTGGCTCAGGTCACCCTTCATGACCACTCCATCGAAGGGTGCCACCACCCTTGTACGCATTAGTTGCTCATCGAGAAGAGAAATTTGGGCCTCGGCCTGCTCAATCTTGGCGCCGATGATCCGTATCTGGGGCCGATCATGTTTTGCCATGGCCTCACGGTATTGTTTTAGAAGTTGCTCTCTCTGACTCACCCATTTGAGACGCTCCAGTTTGAGATCTCTATCATCAAGGAGACAAAGCAACTCTCCCTGTTTCACAATATCACCCGCTCGCACTCGTGCCTCGGAAATGTAACCATTGTAAGGGGCGCTCACAGCACGCTGGATCGTCCCTTCAAGGGTAGTCGGCGCGGTCACCCGGTAATCTCCCATGGCAAAGTAGAAAAAGATGACAAGGCCGATCACCAGCATGACCATAAATTTGAGTGCTAGATGGCCCGGTCCGAAAAGCTTTTTTAATTGGGAAGTAAGGGACTCCCCCGCCTTTGTGACGATCCAGCGCTCCTCCCGTCGTTTGGCATCAAGAATTGGACCAATCAGGGCAGCGACAGTCTCACAGAGTTCAATGGTTGCCTGATCAAAGACCTTATTCGCCGGGCGTTCGAGCGTCAGCCCTCCCAAGAACTTTCCATCACTTCTTAAGGGGATGGTGCAAATGGAACCCGCACCATGCTGCCTTGCCAGCTCTTCATGGGCACGGGTCACGAGAGGTGCCGCTTCGGAAGGCAATGGATAAACGATCACAGCCTGCTGGTCGATGGCCTCATCCATTGCCGATCCTATGTCACGGATCAGGTTCATCTGTTTGCCGAACTCTGCGCTGTGTGACAAGGCATGAACGCGCAAATGCCTGCGATGCTCAAAACCAAGGCTCACCCGATCACATTCCAGCTTCGTGGCCAATCGGGTCACAAAGGCCATAGCCGCCGGTTGGAAGTGTTCGTGCTCCACAGCGCTCGCCACCAAATCGAGGGCGGTCTGAAGGCGCTCATTCATATCAACTGCCTTCACGGCTTCAGCTCGACGAAGCATGACCTCAAGCCATGCCGCCCCCCAGTGCAGCTGCCTCATGATGTCTTGGACCTCATGCGAAGGACGCTGGTCTGCTTCCAGGACGACGACCCCATGAACTTTTCCCGAGACCTCAATGGGATAGGCGATCTGTTGGCTTTTTATTACCAAATTTTCAGGAGATTGGGTGGAGTCGGCTTTGACAAGAAGGCCACGGCGCTCCTTGAGGGAACGCTCCGCAGCGCCAGTGAGATGCTTTACGTTGAAACTGGGGGTTGGCCATACTGCGGCAGGGGTGAAGGGGCCACGGTCTGGAGTCCCGAGCAACACCAGAGCACTTCGTATGCCTTTGAGCATGTGGCATTGCAGAGTCAACCAGCTCTGACAGAAGGCTTTGAGATTGGTTGCCTCTGCGAATTGGCGCCAGAGATCCTGGTTCTGATCATACCCTACGCCATCCGCTAGTTTCTCCTCTATAGGAGGTGAGCCGGGTGCGTCTCCAATGCCTTTGAAATTTCGCACCATATCAATGACGAATCATTTCGTATAGGGCGAGGAGACTGTTCACTGGTTTAGCTTACCGTCCTATCGGTTGGACGGCGTGTTGCAATGTCCAGTGTGCCGTATCGGGATTCATAATCGCGGATGACATTAGTCAGCACGAGGGACAGCCGCTTGGCCACAAAGGGACTCATAACGATACGGTCCGAGAGCTGAACGGTCACCTCCTTCTGGCTTGCGTCCCAGGCCTGGTTCATCCCAAAAAAGAGAACAATCTCTTCACGCGTACCCGCCACATTGAAAATGTTAGCATATGCACTCCGCATGTTGGAACTGTCCCAACGGATTTTCAGCTGAGCGGTCTCCTGAGTTGTGATCCCACTCACGCTGGGGCCTTCATCGGTACGATCTTCTTTTTTTGCCATAGAACCTCCTCATATCAATTTAGAAAGATAGCCCTTTAAGCGCCATTATGCCACCCTCACCTAGGCGCGTCAACTGGCCAATAAATTGACTTATCTGACTACTTCTTACCCTCCTCATCGATCCGCACCTGGATTCCACTGTTGGGATTATCCTCATCGTCTGAATTTCCGAAATTCAGCAGGAAGGATCTCAACCAGCCGTTGGTTTTTCCATCCTCAGCACCGGCGAACAACTGGCTCATCCCGGTATCCTCGTTTTCGAAATTGCGCAGGTCGATGGGGGGATCCGCTGGACCATGGTACGTATCCGTGTCAGAACCGCCATCAACGGTGACTTGTGTTAGCGGTTCAGCATCAGGCAACGGCAAAGGCCAGGCACCGTTCAACTGATCGTCACCGTCCCCAAGATCGGCAAATAACGTCTCAACCCCCGGCAGGACCAGTTCGAATAACGTCAACGTATCGCCACCCCCGCCGGTGCGAATCTCATACGCCTCAACATCGCTGCCGATGATTTCAAACGGGGTATTATCCACCCGGCTGATGACTGTGGACTCACCTACCGTCACGACTTCGACCGAATCGTCACCATCCCCGGTACCAATCTCTACACGATCCTGGTCTTTGGGACCGCCATCGATGGTGTCGTTGCCATCACCCTCGGCCCACACAACCCGGTCATTCCCCTTGCCGCCGCTGATGAAATCGTCTCCAGCTCCGCCATAGATGACATCGTCCCCGCTGCCGCCCTGCACCGTATCGTCACCGCCCAGCCCCTCAATCACGTTGGCATCCTTGGAGCCCACAATCAGATCATCGTACTCTGAACCCACAACGTTCTCAATGGATTTTAGCCGATCCCGCCCCCCCCGGCCATCCTGGGAGGCCCTGGAACGTAGATTGAGCTTAACGGGCATCGGGACCGTCGAATAATCCACCGTGTCGCTTCCCTCTCCGCCATCGAAGAAATCCCGACCCGATCCGCCAATAAAGACATCGTTGCCCGACTCCCCATAGGCCTTGATGTTTCTTGCCGTGTTGGCGCCGTTCAGGGTATCATTTCCGTCGCCGAGGTAAACCGCCAGCTTCCTCACATTGGTCAGTTCCAGCTCCTCCACCATGACCGTATCGTCTCCACTGCCGGTGTAAATCTCAAAATTACTGCCGTTGATCACCTTCACCTTCTCCGGATCCGAGGCTAACACCTCGATGGTCACCTCGCCTGCGGACAGGCTGCTCAGGATCACCGCCTCGGCAGCATCGCTGCTGTTCACCTGCACCGTGTTCCGGCGGTCGGACAGATAGATGGTATCGTTGCCGTCGCCCGAATTCCAAATCACGCGGTCCATGGCCCGGCCGTCATAAATCTGGTCATCCTCCAGGCCCCCTTCAATGGTATCGGCACCCCCGTTACCCTCGATCGTATCCTCGCCGCCCATACCATAAAACGTGTTGGCACGGTTGTTGCCAATGAGCAGATCGGAAAAATCGGTCCCAATGGCACCGTCAATGCTGCGATGCAGGGTGTCCATTCCGCCCAGACCGTCCGTAGACCAGAGTTCGATTAAATTTACGGTTACTCCCTCGACGACATCTGCCGTGAAGAAAAGGAGGTCCGTCCCGGGTCCGCCTATCATCCTGTCGTCACCTGCACCGCCGCTTAGCAAATCGTTGCCGTCGCCCCCCTCGAGCAGATCGACATCATCGCCGCCTTGAAGCGTATCGTCACCCGCATCACCGTAGAGCTGGTCGTTCCCCATGTCTCCGAAAATCGAGTCATCGCCCTCCTCACCCCGGACATAGTCGTTGCCGCTCTCGCCATAAATCGTATCGTTCCCTATGCCACCCAAGAGGGTATCGTCATTGCCGCCGCCGTAGAAGGTGTTATCTCGGGTGTTGCCTTGGATCAAATCCGCATATCGGCTGCCGATAACGTCTTCAAAAGCGGTTTCAGAAAAAAGCGTCACTATTAAGTCGACGTCGCCGGCCGACAGACTGCGGTTGATCGTTTGCGGAGCGGCTTTGTTTAGATCCAGCTGGACCTCTGCGTTGAAACCGCTGAAGTCAAGCCGGTCGTGCAGGTCGTTGAATCGTCCGCTGGCATCAGCATTGCCGGCTTCCACCAAACGGTCCCGGCCGAGATCGCCGCCGGGAAACTCGTAGGTGTCGTCACCGAACTGACCGAAAAGGAGGTCGTCGCCGAAGCCTCCCTCCAGCGTATCACTGCCCCCAATCCCGTCTGCCAGCAGCCGGATCCCCTCGATGTCGTATGGGTTCGAACTGTCATCGAAGGTTCTCAGATCCAGTCCCAGAACGCGGCCGCCGTAGAGCACCAGCCCGGCGTTGTCTCCCAGCTGGAGATCGTGTCCGGCCTCACCGGCGATACGATCACTCCCGGATCCACCCAGAACCAGGTCGGTGTCTTCCCCCGCAGCAATGATGTCGTCACCGCCGCTTTCAAACACCCTGGTCCGCAGCTCGTAAAGCACCCCGCCAAACAGGCGCCCAACGCCGTGATCCCCAATCACGGCGTCCTTGTCAAAGTCGCCGCCGATGACCACATCGTCTTTATCTGCCCCGCCGACGATCTGGACTGCAGTGATCGCCGGATGGTTGCCCACGCTCGCACCCTGGGTTACGTCGTCATCGATGCGAATCGACACGACATCGGTGCTTAGGTTGCGGAACACCACGTAGTTGCCGCTTTGGGCCTCCTCCGAAACGGTGGCCGTCACTTCAACAAACTCTCCCATAAAGGTGTTGCCATCGGCATCGTTCAGGTAGTAGGTCGTTGTGCCGTCGCTGATCGTGCGGATCGAGCTGTCGGCCACAGAGTGCCCATCATCGGCATCGAGATAGACATAGACGTCATAGGCACTGTAATGGGAACTCAGGCCGCTGATATTCACCCCCAGGGTCTGGCTGGTGCCGGAGTAAAGATAACCTTCGAACAGACGCTCGTTTTCAGTGTTGGGATTGTCGATCTGCCGGTGGGAATCCATGCTGACCCCTCCGGGCAGGAAATCGTCCAGACCGACCCCCCACTCCACGACGATGTTATCAGCCGTAGTGCCGTCGTCAAAACGAACCACCTCTTCGGACTCATCGCCGAAAATCGTGTGTCCGCCGCCCTCCAGGTTGTTCCAGTTGCCGGACTGAACCGCCCCGGCCACACCAATCACTTGTCCCTGATCGACCCCGCTGTTGAAATTCAGGCCGATCACCTGCACGTCACCGTTGTCAAAAGCCCCATATACACCAGTATTGATGGGGTCGTCGCCGCCACCGCCCAGCACCAGGTCCTCACCGTTGCCAGTCACAATCGTGTCGTTGCCGTCATAGGCTGTGTCGGTAGTGCCAACCTCCCTGAGTTCCCCCAAGGTAAAGGTCAAACGTCCGTTGTCGCCCACCACCACATCCGGATCGGTTTGCCCCCTAACCTCGGCACCAAAGGTCTCGATGGTGTCATTGCCGCTGCCGCCCATCACAAGGTCCGAACCTCCACCAGAGAAGATCGTGTCGTCTCCGCCGTACTCCGGACTGATGGTCTCGATTCGGTCAATGGGCAGGTGACGGCCCACCGCCTGCACCGCCGAAATCGCCGGCTTGTTAAATAGGCTACTGCTTAAGCTGCCGTCGGCTTCTATGCGGATGGAGGCGATATCCTCGGTCAGCCCTGTAAACACCACATAATTTCCCGACGCCGGGGCACCTGGATCAATGGAGTCCGCCTGAACAAAGGTGCCGGTAAACGTGTTGCCCCGAGCATCGTTGAGGTAATAGGTGGTCGTCCCGTCGCTGATGCCGCGCACCGATGTCTCTATCCCAGAATTGGCATTATCGGCATCCAGGTAAACATAAACATCGTACGACTGGAAATGGCTCGCAAGGCCGGTTATGTTCACCCCCAGCGTGCCGCCGGAACTCGTGAAGAGATAACCTTCGAACAGGCGCAGATTCTGGTCTGCACCTGGATCGATCTGGCTGTGGGCGTCGCGCAAGACACTCCCGGGAACGTCGGAATCCAGGTTGCGGCCCCACTCAATGGTAATGCCAGGAGCCATGTTGCCGTCGTCGAATAACAGGATTTCTCCGGCCTCGTCCCCATACACGTCATAGCCACCGCTGGCCAGGTTGTTCCAGTTGGCAGCCTTCGCCTGGCCGGCTCCAGCTACGCCGGTCACCTCGCCAACGTTTTCAGGGCCGGTGAAATTGAAGCTGAGGATAGAAATTTCTTCACCGGGATCAAACGCGTCTTCATGTCCGAAGATCGCGCGGCCATGGTCACCCAGGATGATGCTGCCCGAATGGTCGTCCTCCGAGGCAAGAAGCGTATCATCCCCTTGCCCGCCGAAGACCAGGTCGCCTTCACCGATGTCGGTGATCCTGTCATTGCCGCCGAGACCGAAATCCCAGGTCATGACGTGGGTGGGATCCCGGAAAACACCGTCGGTCTGGTTTTCGGGAATGCCTGTGATCCGGAAGCGACTGGTCTCGTCGATATCAATCGTAAAGGCCTCGTTCACCGTGACGGTGCCTTCGGTGTTTTCAACGATCGTTCGCGTCTGGGCCACAACCTTCCCGTCCTCCCGCGTGGAGCTGACCCAGAGCAACAGGCCGTCGAGCCCCCCATATTCAAGCGGAAACTCGGAAGCCGCTGAAAACTCTGTTTCGATGCTGAGGGTCAGGGTCAGGCCGTCGATCGATGACACGGTGCCGATGAAATCACCCGGACTTTGCCCCAGACGTGTGATGATCGTATCGCTGCCGTCGCGATAATCGACGCGACCGCGGTCGCCGAAAATAATGTCTTTCCCGCTGCCCGCGATGATGGTATCGGCGCCGTCGCCGCCGAAGATCACCAGCGGCAGTGTCGAAGTTGAGGCGTCCACCTTGTCGTCACCGCCCTGGGTGTTGAGCGCAAAAATACCGTCGGCTTCCCGATCCAAGGAAACGGTGACGAAGTCGTTGCCGCCGGCGGTGTTCTCACCCGTGTTGACAACGGTCACGGTCCTGTAATCGTCTCGATGGTGGATGCTCTGCACATCGAGGGTATCGTTTCCACGTCCTAGATTGACCTCCAAGGATTCCAGGTCCTCATAGGTGATGCCGCCGCCATAAGTCTCCTCCCCAATGGTAACATCGATGCCCATTCCGAGGCCGATGATGCGCCGCTCGGTCAGGATGCCCACGGTATCGGCCAGACTGTCCTCATTGAAGACGAACATGTAGTCGACCTGCTCGGTCTCATCAACGAAGAAATTCCGGCTTTCATCCGTGATGGCGTACTTTGTGATCAGTGTCAGGTCGCTCTCCGCCACGCTCCACGCCTCGTTTAGTTTCAAGAGAACGGTTCCGTCTGCTGCGTTCTCCTCGTAACCGATGATGCGCCTGAATTCACCGACATTGGGACCTTCGGTGATTTCCACTGTCTTCACCACCGATTCCTCCGGTCCGGAAACGAGATCAGCGAGGGTATCGATGCCGTCAACAGCGAGGACATCATCCCTATTCACCGTCAGCGTATCGGTGGTGATGCTCACCACATTGCCAGTGGCCGGCTTGACATTCGTCTCACCTGGCAGCATGAGCGGGTCGCTCGACACGAGGGACCCCACGCCGCCGCCGCCGGAAATGAACAGCGGTCCTTGGATGTCGCTCACCGTATGCGGCACCGGCGCAAAGACTTTGGTGTCCCCGCCGTCTACCCAGTCATCGTCCACGGCTGTGACATAGACGGTCTGGGGAATGTTCCAGTTGCCGGTGCCGGGAATCGGATTCCCCTCGGCGTCGGTCGTGTCTGCGGTAAAAACGAGCAAGCCAGGTGTCACCTCTACCTGTTCCGCAAACGGAAATGCCACCGGCACAATCGGTCCCCGGGACGTTTTTGTGCCGATCGGTGTAACGTCTATCATCACGTCGTAGTCGGGGATCACATCGGTGGATCCGTCGCTCTGGGTAACCAGCACCCCAGGCGTGTCATTGTCGCCGATCAGGGCGTTGACGTGGGGAACAAAAATGCCGTCGTAACCCGGCACCGTGTAACTGTAACTCACCCTAACCTGGCCGGAAATTTCCTCGGGGATCCCGTCTTCATCGACAAAGACGATGGTGCTGGAGACAACCTCATACAGTCCGGCATCCCTGAGCTCACTGCCAACCCATACGGTGACTGGCTGATCCGTCAGGGGCGTATGCGCGAGGATGACGGACGTGCGGGGACTCTCCGCCAGGATGTCAATCGTCTCGTCCACGACAGGCTCTATGACATCGATATCATTGCTTTCGACACTGAAGGTGATCCCTCCGTAGTGGAACCCTTCGCGAAGGGTGTCAAGGGTGCCGTCTACCGCCGTCACATCGACCGTTTTCGGAAAATCCCAATCCTCGGCAGTAAAGGTCAGGTCCAACGATCCGTCAGGATTGGGTATAACCCCGTCTGAAGAGATGGCTACCCCTATCACGCCCAGGGGATCGGTGGGGGTGACGTGAATGGTCACCGGATCTGTCGGCTGACGGTTGAGCCTAACCAGGAAACTATCGCCGATGTCCGCACCCTCGATGACCGTCGGCTTGGCGGCGACCACCAGCGGAAAATCACCGCCGACCCTCTCATAAACGATCAACCCGGCGGCATCGTTGTCTTCCACCCGGACCTCAATGCTCGGCAGCTGGAGGTTTTCGTAACGACGTATGATGTAAGTGCTTTCTTCTGGGGTCGGCGCATCCTCCGCCACCCAGGCCTTGTCGACCGTCAGCGTGGTGCCATCGACCGCAACAATATAGCGGCTTTGACCGGCTCCCGGACCGCTGATGATCTCGATCACGGCGCCAATTAGGCTGCCGTCATCCGGAAACGTAGTCGGGGTGTTGGGATCCGTTTTATTGGGTCCCAGAAATTCGGGATCGTCATCCTGAAAGGTGGTACCGCTGACAAGGGTTGGCTTTCCACCGTACGTGGTGGTGCGGCTCAAGACCATGTGGTTGATGATGCCGGTGCGGGGCCCTTCGATGGCATTATCATCGATTGCGAAGACCCAGACCGTCTGGGGATTGTACCAATTGTCGGGCGTAAAGAGCAGGGTAGTACCGTCGTCTTCGTTCTTAGACCCCTCTCCATAGCTTTCTACCCGGAAATAGTGCGCTCCCGCGGCTTCTTCTTCCGGCGTGCGCGACGGCGCCAGTGCCTTGACGTAAACATCGTCTGTTGGCTGACGGGCCAGCACCACCGTGTAAGTGTCGCCTTCCTCGAAACCTCTCTCGGTCACAATCGTGGAGCCGCCGGTCTGGCGGATGACGATTGCTGGCTCATCGTTATCGGCCACGTTGGCCGATATGCCAGCTACTGCCAGACCGTCGTAATCGGTGTCGACACTTTCCACACTGTGAGTGATGATGCCGCTATGGCCTAGCAGGTCGTTGCTGACGATCGGCGGGGTATCCCCCGACATGAAAAACGTGTCGCTTCCCAGACCGCCGACGATCTCCGTGATGAAATTAGA
>SMTZ1_10002526_pt1 | contig 18396 bp, 19 predicted proteins | sample DeeMarSWOR136_30_FD_25667 | JGI IMG/M metagenome (IMG submission 25667)
CTCCCACGAGACTTCTCAACACTGCCACGATATCGTGACCAGCATGTCTGGCTCTGATGGTGCTTCCCCTGACCAAGCCTAGAGTCTCCTTTATTCTCTTTCCTTCGATTTGCTCCACAGTGACCACGATCACTTGTCCACCTCCTTGAACCGTTCCCTTTCGTCCTTTGCTGCCCGGTGTCTCTCACAACCGAGTGACACCAGCAGGATAATCAGGCCTATACCCACAGCCACAATGGCGAGTTTGACCGGCCAAGGCAATGACGCCAAGAGGGCCCAGCGAAAATAGTGATAGATCCCCCACACTCCCAGAACACCCAGGCCTATACCCAGAGCAATAGCGCCGACTCGTCTCAAACCATCTCCTAGGACGTGCTGTTGACCCCCTCTTCAAACCTGTTGGTGATGGGCAACCTCCTACCTTGACCGAAGTTCCTGGAGGTTATCTTTATGCCCGGAGCAGCCTGACGGCGTTTGTATTCATTCTTGTCTACCAGTCGAACTGCTTTCACCACCACCTCGGCTTGAAAGCCTCTGCCTACGATATCAGCAATCGATAGGTCTTTTTCCACATAGGCCTCCAGAATAGGATCCAGCAGTTCATACGGAGGCAGGGTATCAGTGTCCTTCTGATTGAACCTCAGCTCTGCTGAAGGCACCCTAGCAAGAACGCTGAGAGGTATCAAGTCTCTTCCAGCCTGATGATTCCTATGTCGGGCCAATTCAAAGACCATGGTCTTCGGCACGTCCTTCAGAGGTATGAAACCTCCAGCCATGTCCCCGTAGAGGGTGGTATAACCTGTACTTGTCTCACTCTTGTTGCTGCAGGCAAGGACCAGCCACCCAAACTTGTTTGACAGGGCTAGCAGCACGTTTCCTCTGATTCTCGCCTGTATGTTCTCTTCAGCCACGCCTGGCGCAGTACCCCTGAATGATTCAGACAGCATCTCCAGATACAAGGCGAAAGCCTTCTCGATAGGGATCACCCTGAACTCTATCCCCAGATTCCTGGCCAAGACCTCCGAATCGGACCTGCTGCTTGACGATGTGTAGCGAGAGGGCATGGAGACACCCACAACGTTGCTGGGACCCAAGGCGTCCACCGCGATAGCAGCCACCAAGCTTGAATCAACACCGCCAGATAGACCGATGACGACTTTGTCAAAGCCGTTCTTGCGTACATAGTCACTCGTTCCCAGAACCAGCGCGCGATAGATCTCTCCGATACTGTCCAACTGCTCTGGTAGCTTTGCTGGCAGAGTCGGCTTCTCGAGCAACACAGATTCCCTCGAGACCGCAAAGACGGCAGCCTCACCCTGCTGCTTTCCGACAACCTCTAGGTCAGCTACTACGAGATCCGTTCCAAATTGCCTTCCTCGAGCTATGATTTCTCCCGTTCTGTTGATAATCAAACTCATACCAGGAAATACGAATTCATCTTGACCACCAACCAGGTTGTTGTAGGCAATTGCCATCGAGTTCTGGCGTGCCTTGGCGGCCAGCATCCCCTCCATCGAACCTCCATTCTCAACATGATAGGGGAAAGCAGCTACATTGACCAATACCTCCGCTTCAGCGCAAGCCTGCGCTACGGCTGGCTCAGTATCGTGAATGTCTCCCCCAATGGCCACACCTATTCCCACACCACCAATGGTGAAGATGGGGCAGCTACTTCCGGCACGAAAGTACCTACTCTCGTCAAACACACCATAGCAGGGTAGGGAGATCTTGTGGTAGACAGCTGCCAGCTTCTTGCCCCAGACCACTGCCGCAGCGTCATATATTTCGCCATTGTCATCGCCATCGACAAAGCCTACGACTATCACCATATCCGACGAGTGCTCTGTGATCTTCGCGAGGCTCAGTTGAGTCTGCCTAACGAACTCGGTCCTGAGCAACAAGGCCTCAGGCGGATATCCTGTTATAGCCAGTTCAGGGAAGGCCAGCAGGTCAACTCCAAGCGACCTCGATTGGTCAATGCAGCGAATGATCTCTGCTGTATTACCCACCAGGTCGCCGACAGTGGGGTCCGTCTGCCCCAACGCGATCCTAATCTTCTGCAACTCGTCTCCCGGAGACTCGCCGATAGTATACCAGAGACTGAGGACTTCTCCCCCGAGACTCAGACCTGCATATTGGATAGCAGAGTATCACCGGTACCCTGCGGGACCCTTCTGTAGCACGATTGGCGAGACAGCACCATGAGTGACAAGGCTCCTGGCTACCCACTCGCCGGCAGCCATCAAATGCTTGTCTACTTCCTGTTATGAAAAGCCTTATGGACCTCTTTCAGGTGCCTGTTGGTGACGTGAGTATAGACCTGGGTCGTCCTAATGCTCTCATGGCCCAGCATCTCCTGAACCGACCGCAGGTCAGCACCCGCTATCAATAGATCCGTCGCGAAGGAATGTCGCAACGTATGGGGACTTGCCTTGACAGCCAGTCCACTTCTTCTCGCGTACTTGGCAACGATCTTCTGAACAGACCTCACAGTCAATCGCATTCTTTCTCCGCCTCTTTCGCTACTCAGGGCACCACTATACCGGATGAAAACTGGCTTGAGGTAATCTTGACGCGAACGCAGGTATCGACCAAGCCACTCCGCAGCCGTATCCGACAAGAAGACCACTCGCAACTTGTTGCCTTTGCCCCTCACGCCGAACTCCTGCCGCTTGAGGTCAACGTCATCCCGATTCAAAGCCACCAGCTCTGAGACTCTAAGCCCCGTACTGAATAGGGTCTCCAGAATAGCCTTATCCCTGAGTCCGATATTGCTCGATATCTGTGGGCTAGCAAGAAGCCTTGCCATCCGTTCCCTGTCGAGAAAACTCACAGACCGAGAGACCTCCTTGGGCAGTTCAATTTTGTCGGGAGATAGGGTAGCTATGTCGCGCTGCACCGAAAGGTAGCGCAGAAAGGACCTCAACGCAATGACATGATAGCTCTGGGAGATTCGCTTCAATAGAACACCATTTCGGCCGCGGAGGTGTGCAAGATAAAGCCTGTACTTTCTCACACAGTCCAGGTCAATCTCTCCAGGGCTAGCAGTCGAAGAGTTCTGGGCCAACCAGCGGGTGAAGCGTTTCAGATAATGCCGGTACGCCCTGATAGTAAGAGGGGAGCATGCCTTCTCGATCTCCAAGTATTCGAGGAACTGGTCCAAAAGCGAGTTGATGTCCATGGTCAATCAGGCAGCGATGTTCTGGGGTTCGCAAAAGTTACGTTATGCGAACCACTTCCATAATACTGTCTTATGCCCTGTCTTGTCAAATCGCATCCCCTCTCACCATACCCCTTCCACACACAGTTATACGCAATACTCACATTCATCACACTTCTGGGAATGGCCGTCGTCACATGTGCCGCCACCGTTATACCCTATCTGACCTGCGGCATCCGGACTGCCGGTGTATACGCATAGGAGGGTTATGTCGAGTATTGGCTGTATCGCCTGAGGAAGGCGGCCCCATGACATGGACTGGGCCCGGTAGGATTCGAACCTACGACCAACCGGTTATGAGCCGGCCGCTCTGCCACTGAGCTACGAGCCCACAGCTACCCCAGACCCAGAGCGGGAGACGGGATTCGAACCCGCGACACCCTGCTTGGAAGGCAGGAACTCTACCGCTGAGTTACTCCCGCATACGACACTCAGCTTAGCAAGCCAATGGACATGCGTCAATTGCAGATGCGATTCCCGTTTGACCCGTCGGACCGGAATGAAACCCGCTACTTCCCCGTGAAGGTGGCCTTCCTCTTTTCCAAAAAAGCCGCCACCCCTTCCTTCAGGTCTTCAGTGCTCCAGCACTGGGAGAAGCACTGGAGTTCCAGGCTGTTCGCGTTCTCCAGAGCCAAGTCATAGCCATAGTTGATGGCGTGCTTGGCCATTCTCAGAGCAAATGGAGGCAGCCCTGCCAGCCTTTGGGCAAACTTCTTTGTCTCTTCCATCAACTGTTCAGCAGGAAACACCCTGTTGACCAGTCCTATGTCGTAAGCACGCTCGGCTGTAATCTGCTCCCCGCTCATGATGAGTTCTCTCGCCAAGCCTATCCCAACGAGCCTCGACAACCTCTGAGTCCCCCCCATCCCAGGAATGAGCCCCAGCAGGATTTCCGGCTGACCGAAACGCGCCTTATCGGAGGCAAACCTCAAGTCACAGGCCATCGAAATCTCCAGCCCTCCACCCAGAGCATATCCGTTGATGGCGGCGACTATGGGCTTCCCCATGGTCTCCATGATCCTGACAACGTTATGCCCAAGCTCGGCGAAACTCATGATCATTGCGGGCGTCTTACCGACAAACTCGTTGATGTCCGCTCCAGCAACAAACGCCCTGTCGCCTGTTCCAGTCAGGATGACGACCCTGACAGTAGCATCCTGCCTGCATTTGTCCATGGCGCTGCCAAGTTCCTGCATGGTCCCTTCATTCAGAGCGTTCAGCACATCAGGGCGATTGAACGTCACGATAGCAATGCTACCATCCATATCGTACAGGATATTCTTATAGTCCATGACCAACCTCCTTTTCTCAGAACCACAGGCTATTTCTCGCCGTAGTCATAAAACCCCCTGTCGGTTTTTCTGCCAAGATAGCCAGCGTCGACGTACTTCTTCAACAACGGGCACGGCCTGTACTTCGGGTCACCCATGCCGGAATAGAGAACTTCCATAACATCCAAGACAACATCCAAGCCTATCAGGTCCGCCAGTTCCAGTGGTCCCATGGGATGGTTGAAGCCGAGCTTGAGCACTTGGTCAATGGACTCCACAGTTCCCACGCCCTCATACAGTGCATACACCGCCTCATTCATCATGGGACACATAATTCTGTTCGAAATGAATCCCGGGAAATCGTTTGCCTCCACAGGGGTCTTGCCGAGTCTCTGCGCCAGTTTGTAGGTCGTCTCAAAGGTGTCTCTTGACGTAGCTAGGCCGTTGATGACTTCGACCAGCTTCATGACACGGGCAGGGTTAAAGAAATGCATCCCAATGACGAGTCCCGGCCTCTTCGTTCCTGCGGCGATCCTCGTAATAGGAATAGAAGACGTGTTTGTCGCCAGGACGACTCCCGGGCTGCAAATCTTGTCCAGATCGCTGAAAATGGCAAGCTTCAGGTCCAGTCTCTCTACGGCAGCCTCCAGAACGAAGTCGGCGCTCTTCATGTCCTCAATCCTGGTGCTTTTCTTGATGCGTGCCAGCGTCTCATCTTTTTGCGCAGCACTGATCCTTTCCTTGGACACCAGGCTCTCAAGGCTTCTAGTGATTGCTGTAACCCCCCTGTCCACGAAGTCGTCCGCAATATCGTTCAGAACGACATCCAATGCCCCGACCTGAGCCGCGACCTGTGCGATCCCGCTTCCCATGGTCCCCGCCCCCACTATCCCAATTGTGTTGATCTCCATTGGGCCTCCTTGTTATCAGTCCGCTTTTCCCTCCCAACCTAAGTGCTCACAGAACAGTGGCACTCATAGGGCAATTAGGTAGTGGCTGCCATGATAGGGCATCCTCTTGGTGCTTGCGAACCCGGAACACACTGCGGGCAAGACGGACTCCACCCTCCTCACTTCCCTAGGAGAGTGTAGCAGACAGCAGCTTCAGAAATCAATCCGAGCCAGCCACCGCATCAAGTCGTGGGAACCTGGTCCACAGCTCCCGAGCACTAGACCCGATATCTGTCTATGGTATCCTCATCCAAGTCGATACCAAGCCCTGGCCCCTCAGGTACATGGACAAACCCCTCAGCGTCGATCTCCATCTTCTGTTTCGCAACGCGGAGCCTCAATGGGCTCTCCTCAACACAGTACTCGAAGATGAACGCGGTCTTGCGGAGAACGAGCCAGTGCAAGCCAGCAGCCAAGTTAATGCCAGTGGTATAGAAGTGATTGACTACCCTAAGCCCGCGATCCTCAGCCATGTCAGCGATTCTCATGGCTTCCGTGAAGCCGTTCCTTGCCAGGTCAATCTGCGCTATGTTGATTCCGCCGCGCTCAATCAGGTCTCTCCACGCGAACCGCCCCGACTCGCCTTCGCCAGCAGCAATCGGTATCCTCGAGAGGCTGGTCAATTTCCTATACCCCTCCAGGTTATCCTGTTCAAGAGGTTCTTCAAGCCAGAGGATCTTGAAGTCTTCAAACTGCCTAGCCCGGCGTATTGCCGTCATGGTGTCCCAGCAACAGCCAGCGTCTATCAGCACATCGTTCGTCTCGCCGACGCCGCGGCGGGCCCCCTCAACCAGATCCAGGTCCACACTTTCGCTCTCCCCCATGGGTGCCCAGCCAAATTTGACCGCCGTGAACCCCCTGTCCACCCATTTTCTGGCGATATGACAGGTCTCTTCGCCATCTCGGCCAAACAGAATACTGGCGTAGGCTCGTACCTTCTTACGGAAGGCACCGCCGAGTAACTGGTAGATCGGCTGGCTGTAATACTTGCCAGCGATATCCCACAAGGCCACGTCAATGCCCCCGATCACGTGGACGACTACTCCCCTACGCCCATAGTAGAAGCTGGACTGGTACAGCCTCTCATTTATTACCCTGATGTCCAGCGGGTTCATCCCCACGAGTATGCGCCCCAGCCCTGACACAAGCGTATGGCTGAATGGAGCCTCCACAACGGCTTTCGCAACACGGGGGCACGAATCTACCTCTCCAATTCCTACAATGCCTTCGTCGGTGTGGATCTTAAGAATGAGCGAGTTCTGCGCACCTGACGCCTTGTCGACGACCTCGGATTCCGGCAACCGAAGTTCGATTGCCTCCAGTCTTGTGATCTTCATGGCTTCTTCCTCCCTCTTTTCACTCCAACTTCAGTACAACTGCGTTCGCGCAATCACACGCGCTCTCCTACAACACCTTGTACTTAGCGTAGGCATCCCGTAGCATTGTCCCTTTGAGCAATTCATCGCGAACCAAGTCTTCCTTCCCTACTTTCTCCAGAGCCAGTGGAATCACCTCCTTCTCGAGTTCCTTGGGGATAACAACCACGCCATCTATGTCTCCAAATACGATGTCCCCCGGCCTGACAAGAACATCTCCGCAGTTGACTGGACAACCATGGTCAATGACGATGCTCCGCCCTGCAGAGTCAACCAGTCTCCTTCCAGTGGCAAAAATCGGGAACTTCATCCTGCGGATCTGGGCAACATCCCTTGTGTAACCATCGATAATTGCTCCGCGCGCGCCACGAGCTCGGGCTGCCGTCGACAGCAGTTCGCCCCAGAAGCAGGTGCGTGTTGAGCGGTTCGTAGACACTACTATCACGTCATCGGGCTTGAGGGAATCGACGGCTTCAATCTCAGCTCGGTACGGATCGTCGCAAAGTTCAAATATGTCTGCACTCAGGACCGGATATGCTCTTCCAACCACAATCGCCCCCTCGTATACGGGAGCCACGTCGGCTCTCATCACCTGGTCGCGTGCACCTAAATGGTCGAGTATATCGGAGACTACCGAAGCGTATAGCTTCTCCTGCATTGCGTCGAACATCTCTCGTTCACTCTTGAACTCCGGCATTTATTCCACACCTCCTTTGGTCATGATGCTGATTCCCGATCTCTGGACCACTGTCAAGTCATGTCTCTGCACCCCTTCTGATCAGTTCAGTCCACCAACAGTACCGCCGGTGGCGCACAGTCTAAGAGGTGCAACCGTGAGTCGTCAATACCGTTGTGTCCGCCCCTTGATGCAGGCAGTCAAAGGGGTGCAAACAGAAGAATCATTATCCGCCGCAAACGATCTGTGAAGAAGAGAGTCCCTGAGGTCCAACACAGAGAACAACCCCACCCGACCTTCGGGGATTACCCCATGCACACCCTATCCCGACTGGCGTCAACACCATCTCCATGCGTAGTTACCACCTGACGCCATACCCGGTGGCAGTGTCACACTCACTATGGTCGGGGTGAGAGGATTTGAACCTCCGACCTCATGGTCCCAAACCATGCGCGCTAGCCGCTGCGCCACACCCCGACATGGCCCGCTGTCCTCAAGCCGCCTGCCCTGTGACTCTGGCCTTGAGATCAGCGTACTTCTTGTTCACCCTATCCTGAATCCTCTCTATCTGTTCTTCTGACAAGTGACGAAACCGACCTTGCGGCTTCAGGTACTCTACCACCGGCTTAAGTTGTGCCCGGTCAACGTTCAGTTTGTAGTGGCCGTTCTCTACCTCGTAGAGAGGAAACACCCCCGTCTCCACGGCAAGACGCCCGATCTCGATAGTCAGTTCTGGAGGAAATCTCCAGCCTGTGGGACAAGGAGACAGAACATGCACATAGCCAGGACCTTTCACCTCTCCCGCCTTCTTGACCTTGTTCATCATATCGAAGGGGTGACTAGGAGAGGCTGTGGCCACATATGGCACATCATGAGCAGCAACAATGGCGGGCATGTCCTTCTTCCAGGTCGTCTGCCCAGGAATGACTTTCCCCGCTGGACTTGTCGTGGTCGCAGCTCCGTAGGGTGTGGCACTCGACCTCTGAATCCCCGTGTTCATGTAGGCTTCGTTGTCCATACAGATATAGACGATATCGTCACCTCTCTCCAATACACCCGATAAGGCGGCCACGCCTATGTCGTTAGTTGCCCCATCGCCGGCCAGAGCCAAACAGTTGATGTGCCTCTTAGGAACCCTCCCTTTCTCCATCAGAACCCTGAAGCCTGACTCTATGCCCGCTGCCACGGCGGACGAGTTCTCAAACAGCGTCTGCATCCACGGGACTTGCCATGCAGTGTCAGGGTACATTGAGCCCACACCAGACCAGCATCCAGCCGGGGTACAGACTATAGTATCCTTACCCAAGGCTTTCAGCGATAGCCTGATAATTAGAGCCGATCCGCAGCCCTGGCACGCCCTGTGCCCCGAGCAAAGAAGCTCTTCCTTCGCCACTATGTTCTTGCCGAACCTTATCACTCCGTCTTCCATTCTTACCCCCTTATGCCTATGGTCTCAAGAACCTGACTCGATCCCCGCTCGGCGATCTCTCTGCCACGATCGACGATTTCCTCAAACTGCTCCACAGTCAGGTTTCTACCACACAGCCCACCTACGAGGCCCGCGAACTTGATATCTCTCCTCTTATCGAACAGGGCTGACTTGATCTCGGAGATGATCGGCCCGCCCGGACCGCCAAGGGAAATGGCGCGGTCGAACACAATCAAGGTATCTGCATCCTTCACTGCCTCGTAGAGTTCCTCAAACGGGAAAGGCCGCCACAGGTGCAGAGTCAGAAGTCCCACATCCTCCCCCTGGTCCCTCTTCCTGTCTATTGCTACCTTCGCTGTCTCGCTGAGACACCCGGTGCTCATCAGCAGTGTTCTGGCACCCTCCGTTCTATAGCCATCGATAGGTGAGTAGTAGCGCCCGAACTTGTCCCCGAACTCTTTCCATACCCGGACTATCACTTCCTTGGACTCCCTAAGGCTCACATCCTGCGCCTTCTTTACCTCTGCATAAGTGTCAGGGTTCATCACGATTCCATATGACATCGGTCTATCAGGGTCATAGGCATACGGATGATGATACTTGGGGAGAAAGCTGTCCACTTCCTCCTGCTCTGGCAACACCACCGGCTCTACCACATGCGACAAGGTGAATCCGTCGAGATGCACCATGACCGGAAGCAGAACGTCCGGATCCTCACCAAAGCGAAACCCCGACAACACGAAATCAAAGATCTCCTGGTTGTTCGCCGCAAACAACTGAATCCACCCCGTGTCTCTGGCAGTCATGGCATCGGAGTAGTCTCCCCAGATATTGGTTGGCGGCCCCACGGCTCTATTGGCCACAGTCATGACCACCGGGAGTCTCATGCCTGAGACGAAGTAGAGAACTTCATGCATGAGGAAGAAACCCTGGGAGGCAGTCGCTGTAAAAGTCCTGGCACCAGCCCCGGAAGCCCCCCAACACGCGCTCATAGCCGAGTGTTCCGATTCAACAGGCATGTAGGCTGCATGCAATTCGCCATTGGCCACGAAGTCGGCTAGTCGCTCGATTATGTGTGACTGAGGCGTTATTGGATAAGCAGCGATGACATCTACATCCGCCATCCTAGCGGCTTCAGCAGCTGCAAACGAGCCTTCCAGCGCTACTCTCTTGCTCATTATGCTCCCTCCTCTATCATTGCTATCGCCTTCCTCGCGCACACCTTAGCGCAAATCCCACATCCTTTGCAGTAGAAAAGGTCAGGCTCATAGTATCCGTCCTCGAGGGTCTTCATCGCACTATCGGGACAGTACAGCCAGCACAGGCCACACTTGTTGCATTTCTCCTTGTCGACCACAGGCCTATCGGACCTCCAGTCTCCAGTCCGATAATGACGTGAACTTCCTGCCTCGGTGAATATGTTGCCGAACCGGCAGTCCTGCCAATCAGGTTTAAGAATCGACTTAGCCTTCTTCTCAGCCACGTTCTACTCCTTGAGCACAGTCTCGCTGTAAGCCCTCGTCATAGCTTCAATGTTGGCTTCAGCCCGGGCTCCAAATCGCTCTTTCAATCGTTCAACCAGAGACTCCATCTTGACAGCTTCCGTGACTCTTTCCAACGCACCCATCATCGCAGTGTTGGTGATAGGCAGTTTAATCGTCTCCCTGGCAATCTTGGAAGCATCAACCGAGGCGACGGACCACTTGAAACCATATTGGGACTTCAGCTGCTCAGGCGACTTGCCAGAATTGACTATGACCTTCCCATCATCTTTGAGTCCCGTAGTCACATCAATTTGGTCCAGTAGCTTCGGGTCAATGACCACCACCACATCGGGCTGGTCGATATTCGTCCTGATTCTGATGAACTCGTCGCTTATCCTGAGGAAGGCTACCACGGGGGCGCCTCTCCTTTCAGGCCCAAAGCTAGGGAACGACTGTGCGTACTTCCCTTCGTCTATAGCAGCGCTGGCGAATAGCTCCGCCGAAGTTACTGACCCCATTCCCCCTCTGCCATGCCACCTCACCTCAAGAACCTTTGCCATAAGCTAGTACCTCCTTCGCCATTCTTGTCGGCAAACAGAATCGCATTCAACAGTCACCGCTTGACATTGAGGATACTCGTGCTTCAGGTCAACCTAGTGCTATACCGACAGGCTGTTTCCCGATATCATATCACATTGCTGCCCGACTACCCTAGGTCGCGGTCCCCTACTCAGGAACAGGCCACTCTGGACTTGAGTCTGGCATGTTCCTCGTTCACCCTTTCTTGAATCTCCTGCATATCGCTCGGTGACAAGTGACGAAAGCGACCCTGCACACGCAGATACTCCTCCACAGGCTTCAGCTTTGGCCGATCCACATTCAGTTTGTAGCGACCATTCTCCACTTCATACAGGGGAAAAACTCCTGTTTCTACGGCCAGACGGCCTATCTCTATGGTCAAATCTGATGGCGACCTCCAGCCGGTCGGGCACACTGAGAGAATATGCACGTAGGCCGGTCCCTTGACCTCCGCACCTTTCCTGATCTTGTGCATCAGGTCGAACGGATAACTGGGACAGGCTGAAGCCGCATAGGGTATCCCGTGAGCGACACAGATCTCAACCATGTTCTTCTTCCGAGTCTTCTGTCCGATGCTCACTTTACCTGCAGGCGCGGTAGTCGTGGAAGCCCCGTACGGCGTAGCAGACGACCTCTGAATCCCAGTGTTCATGTACGCTTCGTTATCCCAGCAGACATAGAGGAAATCGTGTCCTCTTTCGATGGCTCCCGACAGGGATTGAAGCCCAATATCGCTTGTCCCTCCATCACCGGCCATAGCAACGAACTTGATATCCCTTTGAGGAACCTTGCCCTTCCTCATCAGGGTCGTCAAGCCTGCTTCCACACCAGAGATCTCAGCGCCAGCATTCTCAAATAGCGTATGCATCCAGGGAAGCCGCCATGACGTGACCGGAAGCGGCGTGGTGCAGACCTCATCGCACCCAGTGGCCATAGCAATTATGGTGTTCTCTCCCAAGGCCTTACAGGTAAGCCTGATTGCCAAAGCTTCCCCACAGCCAGTGCAGAAATTATGCCCCGGCGCAAGGAACTCCTTCGTGGTCACGAGGTTCTTGCCAAACTTGATGAATTCGCCCTGCATTCTTACCCCCTTATACCTGACACCTCACCTCTCACTCCCACCAGCTCAAATACCTCTTCTGAGCCCTTCTCCGCCATCTCTCTACCTCTGTCCACAACATATTCAAAATCCCCGACGGACATGTCTCTTCCACCCAGAGCCCCAACAAGGCCGGCGACCTTCGGCCTCGCCTCGGCAGCATACAGAGCCGATCTCACCTCAGAGCAGACTGGCCCGCCCGGTCCTCCAAAGGAAATACACCTATCGAAAACCACAAGGGTACTTGCTCCTCGCACCGAGTCGCGCAACTCCTCGAACGGGAACGGACGCCAGAGACGCAGGTTTATGAGCCCCACAGGCTCACCATTGGCTCGCTTCACATCTATTGCCATCTTCGCCGTCTCGCCAAGGCTCCCCATGGTTAGCAGCAGCACCTCAGCACCTTCAGCCTTGTACGACTCAACAGGAAGGTAACCCCTCCCGAACCTGTCTGCGAACTCCTGCCATCCTTGGATAATCTTCCCTTTGGACTTCCTAAACGCCACCTCCTGTGCCACTTTCGTCTCCGTGTATATGCTCGGGAAGCCCAAGGCTCCATGGGTAGTCGGTGTATCGGGATTCAGTGCCAAACGGTAGCTGAACTCAGGCAGAAACTGGTCCACCTCGCTCTGTTCTGGCAAGAAGAGCGGTTCCGTCACATGTGACAACGTGAACCCATCCAGGTGTACCATAACAGGAAACAGCACCTCGGGGTCTTCGCCAACGCGAAAGGCCCACAGGGTCATATCAAACGCCTCCTGATTGTTCTGGCAGAATACTTGAATCCACGAAGTATCCCTAACAGCCATCACGTCGGAGTGGTCTGCCCAGACACTGATTGGCGCAGAGAGAGCTCTGTTACATATTGCCATGACTACAGGGTACCTCATTGATGAAGCCACATACACGGCTTCATGCATCAACTCCAGTCCCTGTCCTGCGGTAGTGGTGAAAGTCCTAGCACCCACTGCCGAAGCCCCGAGACAGGCACTCATGGCTGAATGTTCCGACTCAACAGGTATGTAAGCGGCGTCCAGTTCGCCGTTGGCCACCATCTCAGCCAGTCTTTCAGGAATATGTGTCTGGGGGGTTATTGGATAAGCGGCAACGACGTCCACACCGGCCATCCTCACTGCCTCAGCGACTGCGTGCGAGGCTTCCAGAGCTACTCTTCTGCTCATGCTTCTTCCTCCTCTCTCATGGCTATGGCTTCCCTGGGGCAGACCTTAGCGCAAATGCCACAGCCCTTGCAGTAGAAAAGGTCAGGTTCGTAGTATCCATCTTCAAGAGCCCGAATAGCCCCGTCAGGGCAATAGAGCCAGCACAAGCCGCACTTGCTGCATTTCTCCTTGTCTATGACTGGCTTCTCCGCTCTCCAATCCCCTGTCCTGCGCAGGCAAGCGTTCCCGGCGTCCGTGATCACGCCGCCAACTTCCAGGTCTCTCCAAGTCAACTCTTCTGGCGCTTTCAGTTTTCTCTCTGCCATTCTCACTCCTTCAACCCAGTATCGTTGTAGAGCCCCCACTTACCAGCTCCGTCTTAGCCCCACCCTCTACCCCAAATCGCTCCTCCGAGTCATGAAGCACGGAGTCGGTTTCGACAAGCCTAGCCAGCGTGTCACCGATCAGCCGGAACCTCTCCACGCTCATTGCAGCAAAATTACCCCTGAAGGGACTCGAACCCTTGCACCTGGCTCCGGAGGCCAGCGCTCTATCCTCTGAGCTACAGGGGCTATTTGGCCTAGTCTAGCACCCTAGACTCATCCCAGCAACCCTTTCAGCCACGGCAGCACATCTGTCGGAACACCACACCCCCTTGTGGTCAAGCATCTACAGGGCGCCAAGTCAACCGCACACCCTAAGTGAACAACGCATAGGCAGCCAGAATATACAGGCCCACCAGAGGTAGAGCATACCAGCTGACAATACCAAAGGCCTTACGCCTCCCTGGCGCTTTTAGTCCGACGATAACGAGCAAGTACATGCCGGCCGCTGCTGCCGCGGTGATAAGATGACTACTCGACGCCGACGACAGGACAGGTCCTTCTCTGTAGAAAAGATCGACTAAAGCGATCACGGCGACATCCAGCATATTGGCACCGAGCACATCAGCAACCGCAAGGTCTATCGCACCCAGACGAAGAGCAGCCATAGCCACGACCAACTCAGGCGCCGACGTGGTAATCGCCAGAAAGAGACTGCCGACGAAACTGGCATTCCAGCCTGTAGTCTCACCGATGTCATCGCCAACAAATGCCAGCCAGATGCCAGCGCAGATAACAGCAGCTGCGGACATGGAGAACCTGAAGTACACACGCCTCTTGGGAATCTCGGCATAGTGAGCGGAAGAGACTCCCTGGGCAGGCCATTGCTGGCTGCGCTCAACGAGGAACATCCGTCTCATGCCGATCATATACAAGACAAAGAGAGCAACGCTCCCAATACCAACCCATCCGAAACTCACGACGGCTCCGCTTCGACCCAGCAACATCCCTCCGGCCGCGACGGCAATGAGCAGTACTCCATAGCCAGCTGAGGCAATATGTCTTGGGTTTGCTTCGCTCAGGACTGGGGCACGCCCGTGAAGCACATCCAAGACCGCCAAGATACAGAGGTTGAAGCAGCAACTTCCCAGAAGCGTGCCCAAGGCCAGATCAGGGGAACTCACAAAGGCAACAGAGCTCACACCGGTAACCATCTCGGGCATGGTGGTAATCGCGGCAATGAGCACCATACCTATCCATATCCGCCCCATCCCCGTTTTCTCAGCGATGGCGTCCCCATATCGGGCCAGACTGGTCCCTGCAAACAGGATGATGACGAGGCAAGAGAGGAATTTGAACCAGACCAAGGCAGCACAATCATACTACACCGGCTGCAGGCACACAAAGCACCCAGCCAATCGTGCAACGTATGATATAATGACCTCTCGGACAAAGGAGAGGTGACCGAGTGGTTGATGGTGCCGCTCTCGAAAAGCGGTGGGCTGCAATATGCCTCGTGGGTTCGAATCCCACCCTCTCCGCGGAGAGGTGCTGGAGTGGCCTATCAGGCGCGCCTGGAGAGCGCGTGTCGTCTTTGGCGACCGTGGGTTCGAATCCCACCCTCTCCGCCACCATTGAGACTTGCCAGCAAGAGACAGTAACATCAAACGGGCCGGCAGGCTCCCACCGGGGCAATTCCACCCGGATATCTGAGACAGCTCGGGGGCTAGTCTCGCTGCTAGGCGCCTCTCATGCACTGTGATAAACTGCGCCATGGCGAGTCTGTCTAGCGGCGTTTCGACAAGGAGGATTAGGGGATCGCTAGGCCCAAGTTAAGACTCAGGTCAACCATACTTGTAGCAACGATTGCGCTGCTCGTTCTAGGTGCCTGCGGCCCAGGCGAGGAGTCAGCGACACCGAGCACAACACCCGCCCCCACACCAACACCATCTCCCGGTGACAATCAGCCGCCGGTCATCTCTAGTCTGACGGCCGCCGAAGTGTATGTTTCGCCAAAGAGCATCACGGAGGTTCGATGTATCGCCTCAGATCCAGACGATGACACCCTGAGCTACCAGTGGGCAGCCACAGGTGGAAGATTCAGTGGGAGTGGCGCTACGCTGTCATGGGTGGCTCCGGATGAGTACGGAGATTGGAGCATAACCGTTACTGTTAGGGATGACCAAGGTGACGTGGCCCAGTCCACCATCAGAATCAGTGTCGTGAGCAACCAAGGACCAGTCGTCTCTAGTCTGGCCGCGAATCCAGCTGTTCTTCTGCCCCAAGGCAGGTCGACAATCACCTGTGTTGCCAGTGACCCGGAGGGCGACGTCCTGACCTATAGTTGGGAATCCACCGGCGGTGAAATCACCGGATTGGGCAACGCGGTGAACTGGATAGCGCCGGACCGAGAGGGAGATTTCAAGATTACTGTCTTCGTTGACGATGATAGAGGAGGTCGTGATCTTGCCAGCGTATCAGTTACTGTGGCATTGACCGAGGTAACGGAGAGCTTCAATCCGCTTGCTGCAGAGTCCGGCACGGTGTCAAGTACCGGATACGAAGACCGCTCCAGAAGCAGGGCCGGAGATGACGCTGATAACATCGGCTACCGCGTCTTCTGGAGCTTCGATCTCTTCAGCTTGAGGGACACTGACGTGAAAGAAGCCACACTCACCTTCACCACTCGCGAAGTCGTTGGTGATCCGTTTGCTAGGGGTGCAGGACTCAGGGGACTCTATCTGTGGCAGATGCGCGATGACTCGGGCACGCTGCCCGACTACAACACAGAGCCGTTTAAGGAGCTAACCGAGCTACTGTGGGAATTCCCGGAAGTAGTTGACGTGACCGAGGAGGTAAGCAGAATCGGCAGGGGCCTCAGCCCGAGCGACCGTTTGCAGGTCAGAGCGGGCTTTGTCAGAAGGACGAATGGGACCGCTACCGACGACTTCATCGAGTGGGACTCGGCTGTCCTTACCGTCACCTACGCCAGGAAGTAGAGAGCGCTCGGACTCCCCAGCACGCGGACTGGCGCTGTAGCTCGCTCGGCAGTTCGGTGCAGCCGGATAGGAATGCCAGTGCTGGCCTAGTGCCCACCCGAGGGACAAGCCAAGAACAGAATCGCTGCTTTATGCAGATGGTTGTAGCTATGCTACAATCCACCCAAGTCCGATGGCAAGCCCTGACGTACTGAAGTACTGGGTGGGATTCTCCTCGGTACCCGGAATAGGCCGGATAAGGATATCCCAACTCATAGATCGTTTTGGCAGCCTCGCAGAGGCCTGGAAGGCTTCGGAAAGCGAACTGAGGCTCGCAGTGTCGGACTCCCGGAGCATTGACGCTTTGCTCTTGACCCGTTCCAGGCTTTCCCTTGAGGCTGAAATGGAGAAATTGGCGCGCCACAAGGTGCAAGCGATTCCCTGCGAACACCCCTGTTATCCTTCCAGGCTGAAGGAGATTCACGACTATCCCCCGGTGCTATACGTGAGGGGCACCTTGCCACCGGAAGGTCACCCCTGCGTCGCCGTAGTCGGGACTCGTCGCCCTACTATCTACGGACGCCAGGTAGCTGAAGAGATGGCGGCCGACCTGGCGCGAAACGATACCACTATCGTTAGCGGTCTAGCCAGGGGGGTCGACTCAATAGCACACCAGTCCGCTCTAGAGTGCGGAGGCAAGACCATAGCCGTACTTGCCTCAGGGTTGGACATCATCTACCCTGCGGAGAACCTGAAGCTGGCTCAACACATCATGGCGAGTGGGGCACTGGTAAGTGAGTATCCTCTGGGCGTCAGGCCCAGAGCAGAGAATTTCCCACTCCGTAATCGCATCATGAGCGGCCTGAGCCTGGGAGTACTGGTGGTAGAGGCGGGAGAACGAAGCGGAGCTCTGATTACTGCCTTACAGGCGCTGGAGCAAAACCGGGAGGTCTTCGCCATTCCTGGCAGTATCCTATCTCCCACGAGCAAGGGAACCAACCGCCTGATACAGGAAGGAGCCAAGTTGGTGTGTCGGTGTGCGGACATCTTGGAGGAGTTGAATCTCTCTATGGTCGCCCCCAGGCAACTGGAAATCAAGGAATTCGCACCAGCCAACGAAGCTGAATCAGGGATACTGGAGCAACTGAGCCCCGAGCCAAGCCACATAGACGAAATCTGCCGGAGCAGTGGACTCACGATGCCCCAGGTAAGCAGCACGCTAGCCATGCTCGAGTTAAAAGGAGTGGTGAAGCGGATAGGGAATATGAACTATGTGCGGAGCCAACAAGCTAGAGCAGAGTAAGTCATGGCAAGAAAGCTAGTCATCGTAGAGTCTCCCGCCAAAGCAAGAACCATAAGAAGCATACTGGGCTCCAACTACGATATCAAGGCATCAATGGGACACGTACGGGACCTTCCCAAGAAGAGCCTCGGTGTCGATGTGAAGGACAATTTCACCCCGAGATATGTCGTGCCTAGGCCAAAGGCAAGAACGGTCCGGGAAATTAAGGAGGCTGCGGCAAGAGCCAGCGCCATCTACCTGGCTACCGACCCTGACCGGGAGGGAGAGGCCATTTCCTGGCACCTCACTGCGGCAGCCAAATTGGGGCAAGATGAAACCCCTGTTCATCGCATTGTCTTTCATGAGATAACCAAGGAAGCAGTTAAGAACGCGGTCAAGCACCCTCGCTCCATTGACATGGACAGGGTCAATGCTCAACAGGCCAGGCGCATCCTAGACAGGCTTGTCGGGTACAAGCTAAGCCCTCTCCTGTGGCGCAAGGTGCAAAGAGGGCTTTCCGCCGGGAGGGTCCAATCAGCGGCCCTAAGGATGGTCGTTGATCGAGAGCG
>SMTZ1_10002527_pt1 | contig 18386 bp, 11 predicted proteins | sample DeeMarSWOR136_30_FD_25667 | JGI IMG/M metagenome (IMG submission 25667)
CGTATGGTGATGTAATGATGAAGCTGCATCTCGCGCAGAATGCTCCCTTCATACCCATGACAGAAGCATGGAACAGGGGGAAGCGTGATCTCCCGCTGCTCGATGAGGAGAAAGCCAAGAATGAGATTCACCATATCAAGGCCAAGGTGCTCTCGAACCGTAAGCCCCCCTACGCGCTGGCAGGCGGCGTGTTCGATGTGCTCACCGAATCATCGGGCTCGATGTACGCGGTTCACAACGACGAGGTGCAGCGGGCCATGGACCTCTTCTATGAACTCGAAGGGATCGATATTCATCCTGCCGGCGGTGTGGCCCTGGGAGCGCTCATGCAGGCTGTGAAAAGCAAGTCGTTGCATGATGGTGAGGTCATCGCCCTGAACATTACAGGCGGTGGAGAGGAGCGCATAAAGGCTGAGAGCGATGTGCATTACCTCGAGCCCCTCACCTCCTTCAGCGTCGAGGAGATACATGACGACGGCATCGAGGATGAGCTCAGGTCCATCCTGCATTGATGCTCACCGATGCATTCCGGTGCCCTGTATCGGTGTTTATCAAACTAGATGTACGGTGCTCCGCAAAGGGCGGAACTTTTCAATATTGCTAAATCGGGCGTTCCGGTGTATTATTGTGAAGTCCTTGATACGACGGAGCGCCATCTTCTTGTGCAAAGTCTTTTGTGGGCAACAGGGTTTTAGTGCATGAATACGAAACAGCTTAAACTGTTTCTTCTCATATCCGATCTCAAGAGCTTTTCCAAGGCCGCGGAGCTCGAAGCCCTGACGCAGCCGGCGGTCACACAGCAGATCAACCGTCTCGAACGGGAGATCGACTCCGTTCTCATCCGTCGAAAGCACAAACGAATCGAGCTCACGAAACAGGGGAAACTTTTCTACCGATTCGCCAAGAACATGCTCACCATGATGGAAAACCTCGAACGAGAGCTCAAGGTCATCAACTCCAAGGATGAGAGTATACTTAAGATAGGCTCCAGCCACATACCCGCCTCGCACATACTCTACGAAAGGATCGTCGAGTTCAAGCAGCAGCACCCGAATGCGTACATCATCTACGAACTGAACGATACCGAAAACATCGCCTACATGGTCGAGAATGAGATGCTCGATGTGGGATTCGTGGGCGCGGTCATGAACAATGACCTCAGCTACCAGAGCTTTTCCGGGGACGAGCTCAAACTCGTGGCCCAAAAGGATTTCAAGGTCAGTACCAGCATGGAGCTTTCTGAACTAAAGTCGGTGCCGCTCATCATTAACCAGAAGGAATCGGGCGTGCGTAAATTTCTGGAAAAGAAGCTCGAGGAAAACGGGATTCTCTTCGAGGATCTGAACATCATCTCAGAGATCGGTTTACCCGAAGCGCTCATCGAGATCGTGCGAATGGGAATGGGCTGCGCCTTTATTCCATCGATCATCCTGGACAGGGAGATGACAAAGGGCGATCTGAAGATCATCGATATAAAGAACTTCTCTGCATACCGCAACTACTACATGGTCACCAAGAAAGGTGTGAGGTTGCCGAAGCTGACCAAGACTTTCCTCGATGCATTTGTGTCCGCTGTGCGTTAATGTAAAAAGTTAATTTAAAAAACCCATAGACCACATGCTGCCTGATGTGGTTATAGATAATGCAGTGGCTGCGAACTTCGTGAAGAGTTCGCCTTGGAGTGTGATATAATTGACTTTTCAAACGGAATGGTGAGGAGCTATATTAAAGGGTATGTGTAAGAAATTACTGCTCATATTTGTCATTCTTGTGCCTTTCTCAGGGTATGGCTTTACCCAGGAACGGGAGCTCTACTCCCAGGCGCAGAGCCGGTATCTGAGCAACAATTACACGGCTGCCTTTGAAACCTTCGATGAGATCGTGCGGAGGTATCCCCTTTCCGATCTCGTGCCCGACGCCCAGTACTGGAAGGCGGTTTGCATGTTCAGGCTCGGACAATTCGATGAAGCAATCGAACTCTTCGATGTTGTCGAGAGAAGATACCGGGCTACACGGTTCATAGGTTTTGTTCCGTTCTGGAAGGGCATTACTTTTTTTCAGAAAGGTGCATTCCAGGAAGCCAGGGCACAGCTCGGTCTCTTCCTCGTAAAGGGTGCAGAGAACGAACTCGTCCCGGAAGCTCTACTGTACAAGGCCATGGCTGAGGTGAACCTGGGGCTTTTTGACGAAGCATTGTCGACCATGGAACAGCTCCGGACTCGAAAGGGCGACACGCAGCTCAGCCCATATGAAACGGTGCTCTACAGCTACATTCTTCTCAACCTGGACCGGCACGAGGAGTTCCTGAAGTTCACCGAAGGCGTAGAAATCGAACGTTTCCCCCTGGAATGGAGGGAGAAGATCACCCTGTTCAGGGCAGAGGCCCATTTCAAATTCGGCCGCATCGAGGAGGCGGAGATCGGTTACACGAAGCTCATCGATGCCGACGTTGAGACTGCCGCAGTTGCGCTCCGGAGGCTCTACTATATCGCATCTCTGAAGCAGGACCTCTCCCGCATGGAGTGGGTCGTGCAGCACGCTGAGGATCGGCTGAGAACCTATCCTGAGTTGCTGCAGGAATTCTGGCTGCGAATCGGTATCGAGAGCTACCGCCGCGGTGAGTATGATCTTGCGGAGTACTTTTTATCCAAGGTCTGGAATCTGAATGTTACGGGATCTGTCCCTGAGGTGGTTCCGCTGTACCTGGCTCAGACCTATCTGAAGCAGGGCAGAAAGAATGATGCCCTGCGAGTCATGGAGGAGTATGTCTCCGCCATGGAGGAGGATGAGAAAGCGCTCATCTCTTCCTTTAGCCTCGGCAACATATATCTCCATGAGGAAAGATACTCGGATGCATCCGAGCAGTATGCACGGGCCCTGGCGTTGAATCCCGATGGGTCTCTGGCGCAGAACGCCCGGTACTTTCTCGCATACACGAGCTACAAACGTGAGCTGCTCAAGGACGCACTGGCTCAGTGTGACGAGTTCCTCCAGATCGCCTCGCGGGAGGAGACAAGGCGTAAGATAGCAGAGGACTCCGATTTGCTGGACGATATGATGCAGTTGAAGCTGCGAGTACTTCGGGACATGGGTCGTGAGGAGGAAGCTGCGAAGCTCCTCGAAGACTTCAACCGGCGCAAGGCAGCAGGGGACAGCGAGCTGCTGGGCAACGTTATCCGGTTGAAGTCGCGTATACTTCGGGACCTGGGTCGCGGGGCGGATGCTGCGAAGCTCCTCGAAGACTTCACAGCGCAATACCCGGACCAGGTACGAGTGCGGGTCGATCTGATCAAACTTCGTTTCTCAGCAGGTAATTTTCGTGCCGTCGCAACTGAGAGCAGTAAAATCCTCAGCGAGAAACCCCTCCTTCCAGTAGAGGACCTGTACGCCCATGTTATCGTACTTTACATGTATGGCCTCTCTGAGATCGCACTGAAAGAATACCAGAGCGCCGATGAGACACTCATGCAGATCGATGCCAAAGGGGCGGGAGAGGCAGGGCTTTTACCCATCCTTCCCTATGTGGTTTACTACCGTGCATGGGCACGGTATCGGATGAACGATCTGGGCGCTGCCGTCGTCCTGACGAACAGCTTCATCACCGAATACCGGGATCATCCACTCTTTCCGGGAGCGCTCTACCTTGGTGCCTGGTGCAGGTACAGCATGGGTGAATACGATGAGGCCGAGAAGCTCTTTAAACAGCTTGCAGCCACGCAGGCGGGAAATTTATCTTCCAAGGCCATGTTTCTCCAGGGGCAGAGCCAGAAAAACATGAAGCGATACGATGAGGCTTACGCAACCTTTTCGGCAGTGTACAGCCGGTATCCTGAATCACCCTTTGCCGATGACGCGCTCTTCGAGCAGGCAGGCATTCTCCGTGAGCAGGGACGCCCGGAGAAGGCTGCCGAGCAGTACTACAGGGTGTGGAAATCCTATCCTTCCAGCCCACTTGCCGAGGATGCGCTCTACCACCGCGGCGAACTTCAATTCGATGGAAAACGGTACCGTGATGCCCAGGCTGCCTTCAGGGAGTACCGGGTGGAGTTTCCGGGCGGGAAGCTCGTCGATGCGTCCCTCTACTGGGAGGGGGTGAGCTCCCAGCGGATGGGCGAGGACCGGGTTGCGGTAGTGCTTTGGGAGGAGGTGATCGCCGCGCACCGGGCAAGCACCTTTCGACCCGATGCCATGCGCGGTGCTGCCGAGGCTTATGTGATCTTCGGTGAATATTCAAGAGCCTATAACCTGTACGCGGATATTATACGGGAATATCCGGAGTACTCAAAAAGCGTCAGGGCCGATATTCGTATGGAAGAGATCAGGTATCTCAAATTCGGGCTGGGAGAGCGTGAGGCCGAGCTCACGGCCCGGATCAGCAGGGCCGGTGGTGCGGAAACCCCGGAAGGGCGCGAGGCTATGATAGAGCTTGCACGGCTGTACATCTACGAGGAGGAGGGAAAGCTCGAGCGTGCCTATCAGGTTATCAACCAGGTCATGCAGAAGAACGATCCCAAAACAGCTGCTGAAGCAGGCATCCTGCTCGGTGAGTACTACTACAAACAGGGAGACCGGGAAAAAGCGGCAAGGGAGTTCTTTCAGGCTTCCCTGAAAAATCCAGAAGACCGGGACCTCATGGCCTTTGCCATATTCAGGGCCGCTCAATCCATGAAAGAGGCGGGAAATCTGCGGGAGACCCGTGAGCTCGTGAAACGGCTCAGGGAGAACTTCCCCTCTTCGAGCTGGGCCGATGAGGGAGAAAAGCTGCTGGAGGGCCTCGATGAATAGAACCGGTAACCTGCATTTATTACTCCCCATCGTGCTGTTTATTTTTACTGCGTCCCTCCTGTTCGCTCAGGAAACCGAACCCGAGGAGCCCGAGATCATACTCCCGAGGGTCATACTCGAAATCGAAGACCTGAGCGTGGAATCCATTACCGCCGGTATTCCTGAGGATGAGCTCGTGCCCCGGGACCTCGAAGTCCCTCTGCCTGAGCCGGAGGACCTGGCGATCGATGAACCCTCGATCATGCTGTCGCCGCCAAAAGCGGAAACTCCTGTTCTCACGCGGGAGGAGGGGAAGTACCTCAACTTCGAGGGCGTGATCGGCGTGGGTTCCAGGAACTACTTCACAAGCGGTTTTTCCCTCTACCAGTTCGAGCGGGAGCCGGAGGGGAAGCTCGTGTTCGGGCATGAGATATATGACGGGCTGTCCGGATTCGAAGAGGGGACGGGTTACAATCTCAGGCGGGACGATCTCGAAGGCCTGTTCCGTTTCCATGCCGGCAAGAAGCTCGGCGTAGAGCTTTCTGGGGTTTTCAGCGACCACGAACGGGGATTGCAGGGCACGGGAGAGTATTACTCCAAGATCAGCAGATACGGGAACGGCTTTGGCGGTCTGCGATACCCCTTTGGTAACCATTTCAGCCTCGGATTAGACCTGGGATTCGATGCCACCTCGCAGCTCCTCACAGCCTCGGGCTCGACTGCGCCTGACCCGAGCAAGACGAACGAGTACTTCGCCTATACAGCACTGGACGGCCGGTATGATTTAAAACAGGGGTACGTGGGTCTGAAACCGGGAGTTTCCTACCGTGACGGTGCTGACGGGGCCTATCAGCTCACCAGGACAAGGGTCAAGGGTTATTTCGGAGTGGACCTGGGTGAGGTGACCCGTCTGGAGGGGGATGTGAGCTGGTTCTGGAGCGAAACCGCGGGCCATCTCTTTCCCTTCACCCTCACCCTTTCAACCTATCCAACTGATCTCTTCTCCTTGAACCTGTCGGCCGGTTACAGGCTGCTCGAGTACAACCTGAACTACCTGTTCGAGTACTACCCCTATGCCGATACACCGGCCGTGCTATACGACGACCACGGGTGGTTCGCCGATCTGAGCTCCCACATCCACATAGCCAGGGCCTGGATCCTGAACGTGGGGCTCTCCTTCATGGATGCGAGTGGCATGCTCAACCCATCCAAAATCAACGATCCCGTCACCGGACTCTTCCCTGTTTCTCAAACTGGGGCACTCCGGCTCTCCTCTGAGGTGGGTATACGGTGGAACTGGTCCATGAATTTCTCGGCCTATGCGAGCTGGATCTACGACATGCTCGACCGGCCCCAGTTCTTCCCCCAGCACAGTCTGAACCTGGAGCTGAACTGGCTCGGCCGTTCAGCCAAGTACGGCGTTGATTTCACGTCGGTGCAGGAGATCGGGGTGAACGATTTCATACAGGCGCCCATATGGAACCTGAGTGCCTACTACCGCATCAGGGAATTCATACGAATCGCCGGTGAAGCAAACGACATACTCTATCCTGCGCTTAACAAACCCCGCTACGACTGGTACCCCTACGTGGACGTGGGTCTGCAGTTTGCCTTCAAGGTGTACATCAACTTTTAAGGAGTTGGCCATGCTGGAAATCATGCTCAAGGGCGGTGCGATCATGTGGATCATTGCGCTGCTCTCTCTCATCGCTGCCATTATCATCATCGAGCGCCTGCTCTACTTCAGGAGGATCAGGACCGATGAGGAGAAGATGATCAACAGGCTGAAGTCGACCCTCGAGAAGGGGCACTTCGACGAGGCACTCTCGATCTGCGAGAACAATCCCGCGCCAATTACCAACCTCATGAAGGTGGGTATCGAGTACCGGGAGTACCCCCGTGAAACCATCAGGGAGGTGGTCCTCGACGCTGCCAATCAGGAGGTTCCGAAGCTGGAGAAGCATCTCCCCGGCCTGGGAACGATCTCCTACATTGCGCCGCTTCTCGGGCTGCTCGGGACCGTGATCGGGAACATCGAGGCCTTCGGTGTGCTCGGCAAGTTCGGTGCGGTGGGCGATCCCGGGCTTCTGGCCAAGGGTATAGCCGAGGCGCTCCTGACCACAGCAGCGGGTATTGTCGTTGCTATTCCCACGGTTATCTTCTACAACTACCTGGTGAACAGGGTGAATCACATGATCATCAGGCTCGAGAACAGGGTGAACGAGCTCGTGCTCCTGCTGCGGGGAAAACCGGTGGTATTGGGAGGTGGTGAGGAATGAGGTTTCGCAGACCGATTGCTACAAGAACAAATGTCGAGCTCATCCCCCTCATCGATGTGATATTCCAGCTCGTCGTGTTCTTCATGGTATCCACCACCTTCATACTGACGCCCGGTATCAGCCTGATACTCCCGAAATCTGAAACTTCTGAACCGGTTGTCATGTCTAAATTGGTAGTGACCGTTGTTTCCCGGGACGAGGTCTACCTGAACCGGGAGCGGTACGATATTGAAGGTCTGAATGCGAGGCTCGGTACCATCACGGAGGAGCAGATAAGCGAGATCAAGACCGTGGTGGTCGAGGGAGACGAGAATGTCTCGTACCGTTTGATGGTGCAGGTTCTCGACGTTCTGAGAAGGAACGGGTTCACGGGTATCAATCTCAGAACCAAGGAAACAGAGGAACCACGGTGAAGGACGTAACGGAAAAACAGAACCGCAAGCGCATGCTCATCAGCATCGTGCTTGCCTTCGTGCTGCACGCTGTCGCGTTTGTCGCGGTGCAGTACGGCATTCGGGCCGATCAGGAGGAGCCCGAGGAGCTCATCGGTCCCATCACGGTAACGCTCTACGAGCCAGGTCAGGTTGCCGAGCTGGCAGCGGCACCGGAGGAAAAGCGCGGCGACCAGCAGGAAGCCGTACAGGAACAGACTCTCGAGAAACAGGAGCGGAAGCTCTTCGACCGGTCAACCGAAGAGAAGGTGGTGGTAAAGCGCGAAGAGGCATCCCAGGAATCCACCCGATCGAAGCCACGTGAGACGGGGCACCCGGAAATCGTGAAACAGGAACCCTCACCCCGCATTCAACGCCGTGACGCGGGGTCCGAAATTGCCGAAGACCTGTACCAGCGGGGAGGTATTTTGGAGCAGTGGGACAGAGAAGCACCAGAGGACATCGGCAGACAGTCGGAGTTTACTGAAAGCGAGCAGCCCTATGTCATCGACAGGGAGTACGAGGCTGAGGAGGACGTGCGGAAGACCGGGCCCGTTTTTCCCTCTCAGGACGACGAGGGTGAGCAGGATCTCGCGCTCAACATGGACAGGCTGGATCGAGTCCTCGAGGAGAGCAGGGGAGGGGCCGCGGGCGGCAGTCCCGATGCACCATCCTCCGGCGAAAAGCGGACAACGACCCGTGATGCGGGCATGCCCAGCATCGTGTGGGACGATGCGTCTCAGGGCAGGGTGCTTCTCTCGTCCGGCGGTCTTCCGAAGATCCCCGAATGGGTAAAGCGTGAGGGTCTGGACCTCAAGGTTGAAGTGGTCTTCTCGGTTACACCAGAGGGTCACACCACCTCTCTCTCGGTCCGCCTCTCCTCCGGATACCCCGATGTGGATGCCGCGGTGCTGGAATCGGTGCGCAAGCTTCGCTTCAATCCCATACAGGAGGACCGCTACGCCAGAGGCAGGATCAGCTACCTCATCAGCACGGAGTGAACACTCCCCGCCGGGCGTCCATGCATGGGATGTTGGTTAGGGTGGCAAGATCACATATGTGACGTAGGGATTTCTTCGGTAAGTGCACCGCACACTCCATAGGGCGCTTCTGCCCCATGGAGTGATGACCACCTTTGGAACCTACAAACCAGACTATGCGCCGTACCAACTCAATACCGGTACGATCGCCTCTCGGCCGAACTCTTGAGCGGGACCCCGCAGTAGCGGCAGTGGGCGCCCCTTGCGGCACAGGAGGGGCAGATGAAGAAGTACTGGTTGCAGTGTTCACAGTAGTGGCGCCTGATGGTGCCGCCGTACAAACGGGCACAGTTGTCACAGGTCGTCAATGTTTCAGTCTCATAAGGCATCTTGAAGCTCCTTTCGTCCGGGTTTTTACCCTGTACTCATGCAAAGAGGCGTGCTTCTCTCTCCCCACACATCTTTTTATCAGCAAAACCCGTGCCAGAGGTGGGGAAAGCATTGCATTTGCCGTATAATTCCTTTTAAGACATACAGTTGTAAGTCCTGGGAATTTCGGTTCCGCAGCGCAGGCTGCCCTTTCAGGTTACAAATGTGTGAGAGGGACCACGCGGGTTTACGAATCTGTAATTGGCGGCCTGTTCTTCCGCTCCGTAACGCGTATTTTCGGAATGGTAAAAGCGGTCAGGTCGTGTATACTGAGAATCCTGTGATACATGAATTCATCTGAGGTTGTGACCCCATGCCACGGGCAGCATCTTTCAGGGTACTGACCCTGACCTGGGAATTCCCCCCCCTTATCGTGGGCGGACTTGGAATGGCCTGTTATGGGCTCGTGCGGGCTATGCTCGAGATGGGTGTTCAGGTTGTACTGGTGCTGCCTTCAAGAAAGCCTGTTTTTTTCGAGCTCTCCGATGTTTCCCACGCCGATCAGCTCGATCCCGCCATTCTCGATCCTGACTTGAAAAGGGGTTACGGGATGGCAAGGTTTGGGAATACCCTTGACCGGTTCAGGTTCCTGGAGGTACTTTGCCCCCCTGTTGCCTATAGTCCTGGCGCCCTGACACCAGGGATGTACCGCTCGCAGATAGAGAGCATCCTGCCCCATGTGGACTTCGACGTCATTCATGCCCATGATTGGCTCACCTATGAGGCGGGTCTGTATGGAAAAGGCGTTACGGGCAAGCCGCTGGTGTGTCACGTCCACTCCACTGAATACGACAGGGCGTGCGGAGCGGGTGACCAGCGGATACACCAGGTGGAGAGGATGGGGCTGGAGACGGCTGACCGGGTGGTCACGGTGTCCCGGTTCACCGCCGATCGTGTCCGCGACTGTTACAGCATAGATCCCGGCCGCATACGGGTCGTCCACAACGCCTATTTCATGGAGTATCCCGAACCTTCCCGGGGCCGCCTGTTCCGGGAGCCCGTGGTGCTTTTTATGGGGAGAATGACCTGCCAGAAGGGTCCGGACATATTCCTAGAGGTTGCGCGTCGTGTGCTCATTCGCCACAGGATGGTTCGTTTTCTCATGGCAGGAGAGGGGGATATGATGGACAGGCTCGTGCATCGTTCAGCCCACAGCAGCCTGGGAAACCGTGTGCTTTTTACGGGTTTTCTCAACAGAGAAGGAGTGAGCAGGATTCTGGCGGTTTCCGATATCCTCCTCGCTCCTTCGATTACGGACCCCTTCAACATTACGGTGCTCGAAGCCATGAGCCGGGGACTGGTGGCGGTGGTGTCGAGGCGCTCGGGCGTTACCGAGGTGGTGCGGCACATCCTCACTGCTGACTACTGGGATGTCGAGGACATGGCGGGTATGATCCTTTCTCTGTTGAAGAACCCTGGCAAACGCCGCCGCATGGGTGAACTGGCGAAGCAGGAGGCGGAACGCATACACTGGCATGACAGAGCTCTGAAAATGAGAGAGTTATACGGGGAGCTTGTATGCTGAATGTCGCACTCTGCTTCCATGTGCATCAACCCTACCGCCTGGGCCATATTCGTGTCTACGATAGGACGGCGTGCGGGGAGATCTTCGACGATGCATTGAACCGGGCCATGGTAGAGAGGGTAACCCGGGTCTGTTATCTTCCAGCCGGCGAGCTTTTCTGCAGCCTGATTGAGCGGTATGGCCCCGATTTCAAGATCGCCCTCTCGATCACCGGTACGGTGGTGGAGCAGCTCAGAGACTGGGCCCCTGAGGCGCGTGAGCAGTTCAGGAAGCTTGCCGGTACGGGAAGCCTTGAGTTCATTGGGGAAACCTACTATCATTCGCTCTTCTCGCTCTTCGACCGGGAAGAGTTTGTCGAGCAGGTACATATGCATCTCGAGATGCTGAAGGATGAGTACGATCTCACACCGCAGGTGTTCAGGAACACGGAGCTCCTGTACGATGACCGGGTATCGGACTATCTCAGCGCCATGGGGCAGTTCAGGGTAGTGCTCTGCGAAGATGCGGCAGCAGGTTGTGCCATATCCGGGCGACCCTGCCGCAGCTACAACGAACGCCATATGCTGCTGCCCAGGAACCATGTGCTGACCGACGACATTGCCTTCAGGTTCCAGGACAGGGAGTGGAGCGAGTATCCGCTCACGGCAGAAAAGTTCACAGCCCGGCTTGAACGGTATTACGAAGAAGGCGGGCATGACCATGACCGGTTCCTGCTGCTCTACATGGATTACGAGACACTCGGTGAGCATATTCTTTCGGATTCCGGTATTTTTCAGTTCTTCGAACACCTGGCAGAGATTATATTATTGCATGATTCGATGAGGTTTGTCTGGCCCTCTGAGGTCCGTTCATGTAACATGGAAACCCTCGAGAAGCTTTTCGTGAAACATCCTGTTTCCTGGGCGGACTCGAAGAAGGACCACGGGGCATGGCTTTCAAGCGATCTGCAGAGAAATGCCATGGGTACCCTACTCGAAATGGTAAGCAGGATCAGGAGTCAGGGCGATGCAGACCTGCTCGAAACGGTGAGAAGACTCTCGAGCTCGGATCATTTCTACTGCATGTTTCCGTGGAAAGGTGACGCCGATGCTGAGGTACATCGACACTTCTCATCATACGGTTCCCCTGAGGATGCCTATGTGCGGTATCTCAATGCCCTCACGGTCCTGGAGCAGCACCTCGAGTGAGTGATATTTCCATGAGGGGCATGTGCCGTCTCTTGGTGTGCGGAATGGACACATGAACGTCAGAATGAACGAGGAGATCATATGATTCTGAGAAACATATTCGTCTCCCCTCGCTATCCCGAGCCGCTCAAACGGCTCTTCTACTTTGCCTACAACCTGTGGTCCCTGTGGGATACCGAAGCGCGCCAGCTCTTCAATCGGATAGACCCAGGACTCTTCAGGGATCTGGAAAGAAATCCCGTGCGTTTTCTCCATGCCGTGACCAAGGATAGGCTTGAGGAGCTTTCCCGTGACCAGACCTTTATCCACGACCTGGACAAGCTCTGGAAGCGCTACGATCGGTATCTGGAATCCCACACCGAGCTCCGGGATATGTTCAAGGACAAGCTCATCGTCTACTTTTCGATGGAATACGGTCTCCATCAATCTGTTCCTATTTATGCGGGAGGTCTGGGTATGCTCGCCGGAGACCACCTGAAGGGTGCCTCGGATTTAGGGCTCCCGATCATCGGTGTCGGGCTCTTTTACCGCTACGGCTACTTTCATCAAAAGATCAACATGAGCGGTTTCCAGGAGGAGGAGTATCTTGAAAACAACGTGTACCATATGCCTGTCAAGGAGCTGAACACCATCGACGGGGAATCCATATACGTTGACCTCAAGGTTCTCGACAAGATGCTGAAGGTAAAGGTGTGGCTCGTGAACGTAGGGCGTGTGAGGCTGCTTCTGCTCGATACCAATCTCGAGGAAAATCCACCCGAGTTCCGTACGGTGACCGACTATCTCTACGATGCGCGGCGGGATGTGCGCCTGCTTCAGGAGCTCATACTGGGATTTGGGGGTATGAAGGCGCTCGAGGCGATGCAGGTCAGGCCCGATGTCTTTCACCTCAACGAGGGGCATTCCGCCTTTCTCATCGTCCAGCGCATGAAGGAGCTCATGCTCAATGAGGGATACGCCTTTGAGGAAGCCTATGCGCTCATCAAGAGCACGACCGTGTTCACCACCCACACACCGGTAGAGGCAGGCAACGAGAACTTTCCCACTGAGATGGTGGAGAAGTATCTGAAGGTAAAGGTGGCCGATCTGGGAGTGCCGGTGGAGAGGATACTCAAGCTGGGCTTCCTGCACGACGAAAAGACCTTCTGGCTCCCGGCCCTGGCCATGCGCTGTGCAGCGAGCGTGAACGGGGTTTCGAAGATACACGCAGAGGTTTCGAGAAACCTGTGGAAGGGTCTCTTCCACGAGCGGATAACGTGCGAGCTCCCCATCATGCACGTCACCAACGGGGTTCACCACTCATGGCTCTCCGAACATATGCGCTACCTGTTTGAGCGATACCTGGGGCCCGACTACCACCTGCTCGACGGTGAGGACAAGCTCCTCTCAAAAATCTACAAGATACCCGATGAGGAAGTCTGGGAAGCCCATACCAAGCGCAAGCGCGAGATGATAGCCTTCCTGAGGACAAACATGGAACGGTACTATGCGGAGAGGGGATACTCACCTATCAAGATCAAAAAACTCAAGGAGATCCTGAACCCCCATTACCTGACCGTTGGGTTCGCCCGCCGCTTCACAGCATACAAGAGGCCCGCGCTCCTGCTGAAGGACCGGGAACGGCTCAAGAACATCCTGACACATCCCAATCGCCCTGTGCAGCTCGTCTTCAGCGGCAAGGCCCACCCGGCCGATACGGCAGGCAAGGGCATGATAAAGGAGATCATCGATTTCGCCCGGGAATATGCGCTCGAAGACCGCGTGATATTCATCGAGAATTACGACCGGAGCGTTGCCTCCCACCTGGTGCAGGGCGTCGATGTGTGGCTCAACACACCGCTCAAGCCTTACGAGGCTTCGGGCACGTCGGGCATGAAGGCTGGCATGAACGGTGTTTTGAACTTCAGCATTATGGACGGCTGGTGGCCGGAATGCTTTAACGGGAAAAATGGATGGGAGATCAAGTCGTCGCGGATGCACGACCACTCGGAGCTGCGGGACACCATGGAGTCCAACCAGATCTACGATATTCTCGAGGAGGAGATCGCACGGGTCTTCTACGATCGGGATGAACACGACATACCGAGGAAATGGGTGGCCATGATGAAGGAGTCCATGTACACGGTTTACCGGGACTTCAACATCACCCGCATGCTCGAGGAGTACTGCCGCAAGGGATACATGCCCGCCATCGAGGCCCGGACATCCCTTCTCGCTGAAGATAGAAAACGGCTCAGACAGATTCTAGAGAACGTGCAGAAGATAAAGTCCTTCTGGGACAAGATATATATCAAGGATGCATTCTCCGACGCGGACCGCAAGGAGATCCTGTTTACCGATGACCGCATTAGCCTCGAGTGTTACGTGTATCTGGACGAAGCTGATGCCACGCTCCTCGAGGTCGAGCTCTTCTACATGCTTCAGGATGACGGGGGTTATGAAACAGCCAGCCTCAGTTTCGTGGAGAAGTACAAGGATAAGGTAGCCAAGTACGAGGGCGGTGTGGTATTGAAGTCCTCGGGGGTGCAGAGCTACGGTATCCGTATCGTGCCGGCCGACCCCGACGTGCGCCGGCTCTATCCCGAGTTCATCAAGTGGCGGGAATGACGTACGGGAGAGGCGGGATGGAGCACTCCTTTGCCCAGAGGACCACAAGGCGTCTCGGGTCCGGTTCCGACGAGAAACTCGGCGCAATACCGATAGAATACGGGGTCAACTTTGCCCTCTACTCTGCGCATGCGGAACAGGTCTTCCTCCTTCTTTTCGATGCGCCCGATGGGGAACCAACGGACACCATCGAGCTTGAACAGAACCGTGAAACCAGTGTATGGCATACCTTCGTGTATGATCTGAAACCCGGGCAGTTCTACGGCTTTCGGGTAAGCGGTCCCTACGATCCCTCCCGCGGATTGCGGTTCAATCCCTACAAGCTGCTCATGGACCCATACGCCAGGGCACTAACGGGAAAGTTCAGGGACCAGGACGGGCTTCTCTACGGCTATGTCCAGCAGTCACCGGACGCTGATCTTGCTCCTGACAGACGCGACAATGCGCGCATCGTGCCCAAGTGCATCGTAATGGATGACGACTTCGACTGGGGCAACGACCGGCGGCCCGAAATTGCACCTGAGGAGAGGATCATCTACGAGGTGCATCTTCGAGGTTTAACCGCCCATCCTTCCTCAGGGGTCGAGCACCCCGGCACCTATTCCGGTTTTGTGCAAAAGATCCCCTACCTGCTCGAGCTCGGCGTCACATCGGTGGAGCTTTTACCCGTGCATGAATTTCATGTTCGTGACGAGCTTCTCGCGAGGGGCCTGACCGAGTACTGGGGGTACAATACAATCGGTTTCTTCGCTCCCGAGTCATCCTACGGTACCGGAACCTCTCCGGGATGCCAGGTGAGGGAGTTCAAGACCCTGGTCCGCGAGCTCCACCGTGCCGGCATGGAGGTGATCCTGGATGTGGTGTACAACCACACGGGAGAGGAGCACGAGCTCGGACCCACCCTCTGCTTCAGAGGCATCGACAATCCCTCCTACTATGTGCTCGATGGCCCCAAGGCTCAGCAGGGACGTTTCTACCGCGATCTGACAGGTTGCAGGAACACCCTGGACATAGAGAAACCGGCCGTACTCCGGCTTGTCATGGATTCGCTGCGATACTGGGTGTCGGACATGCATGTGGACGGCTTTCGCTTCGACCTTGCAACCGTGCTCGGGTTCCAGGGCGCCGCGTTCACGGCAGATGCTGACTTCTTCCGAGCTGTGCAGGACGACCCTGTGCTCAAAGGGGTCACACTCATCGCAGAGCCCTGGGACCTGACCACCAGGCAGACAGGCAGATTCCCTGCAGGATGGATGGAGTGGAACGATACCTTCCGTGACACGGTCAGGCGGTTCATACGGGGAGATGAGGGGCAGATCGGTGCCGTCGCGCACAGGATTGCGGGCTCCCAGGACCTCTTCAGTAACGGGGGAAGGTCAGCCTGCAGCGCCGTGAACTACATCACTGCGCACGACGGGTTTACCCTGCACGATCTGTACACCTATGAAAAGAAGCGTAACGAGGAAAACGGCGAAGACAACCGTGACGGCTCCAATAACAACAACGCTTTCAACTGCGGCGTCGAGGGCGAGACCGATGATCATACGGTGCTCGCGCTTCGCAAGAGAATGGCAAAGAACGGGCTCAGCTTACTCTTTCTTTCACGGGGAACTCCCATGCTCCTGAGCGGCGATGAGGTTCTACGCACCCAGGGGGGTAACAACAACGCCTACTGCCAGGACAACGAGAAAAGCTGGTACCTCTGGAACAGTGCGGAAGAGCACCGTGACATCCTCGCCTTCTGCAGGGGGCTCATAGCTTTGAGAAAACGCTTTCCCGTGCTCCATACGTGCTCTTTCCTCAATGGCCAGGATACGGAAGCCATGGGGAATCCCGCTATCCGGTGGTATGGATATGATCTCACCTCACCCCGTTGGGATGACGGGAGCACCCGCCTGCTCTGCTGCGAGCTCGCCTTCAGGGACACAGGAGAAGCCGGGGTAAATGGAGGTTCCTATCTGTTCATGATTTTCAACATGAGCGAGAATGTGGTGACGGTCCACATTCCCGTGCGTGACGGGTTCGTCTGGCATCGGTTATTCGACACCCAATACGAACAGGGTAACGATATGCTCGTGGAGGGAAATGAGGACCGGCTCGATCCGGGCGATTGCTATTCCTCGATGCCGCGGACAGTGACCGTGCTGCTCGGTATCAATCCTTCCTGATGATCTCCTTGATCGTATAGACTGTCTCAATGTAGCGCCGCGCCGATCGATCCCAGTAATATACGAAACGGCGCGCCGACTCGCGGGCGCGGTGCAGGAGGTCGTCGTCCGCCTTCCTGAAGAATTCGCGGCAGCGCTTCATGGCGTCGAAGAACGATGCGGCGGTGAAATCGACGAACAGGAATCCGTTCCCCTCCACAGAGTGGTCCCGGACCTGCAGCGGGAGCACGGTGTCTCTGAGCCCGCCCGTGGCCCGTGCGACAACGAAGCAGCCGCAGGCGAATGCTTCGATCTGTGATATGCCTCCCGGCTCGTACATGGAGGGCATGAGGAACACGTCCGATGAGAGGAGAGGTATGGCTACATCCTGAAAGCCGATGTTGACCGACACGTCACTCGGGTAGTACCCCTGCATGTACTGGAGCCCCCGGGCGAGTTCTTCACCCCGCAGATCGCCTCCCGATACCCCGCCTCCGATGATACCCTGGAATCCGAGATCCTTGAAGATGCCCTCCGATGCCTCGAGCAGGAGTTGGAAACCCTTCTGATCGGAAATGCGGTGGATCATGGAGAAGAGCACCCGATCGGGGTCCACTGCCAGTCCCCGCTGGCTCTGCAGCAGGAGCTTGTTCCGCATGCGCACGAGCGTTTCCCTGCGCTGGACATCGGGGATCGATTCGCAGAAGTGCGCTCCCTTAAGCAGCTCGGGGAAACGCTCCTCGACATGCTTCCTGAGACGGTCGTTGTCCTTCACAAGCTCCATAAACAGGGCATAGTTCGTCTCGACGAAGCCGGACTCTTCGAACCGGCGCTGGAGCTGCCCGGTGAAATCACGGCCGATCGCGTTGTTGATACCGATGACGTCGTGCATCAGCACCTCGAGACCGTCTGCGGTATGCTCGATCTGCCGTGCGTAGGAGGGGCTGACCGTGATGACCCGGTCGGAGTAGCGTATCCCTGCGGCCATGCAGTTGAGCCTGTCCGGGTGGTTGGGATCGACAAAGTTTACCGCATTAGACTCCGGCAGATTGAAGAGCAGGAAATGGTCGAAATCCCGTTCGTAACGGTAATAGGAGTCGAAGTACTGCCAGCCCATGTTGTGTATGATGTGAAAGTAGGAATTACGCAGAAGGTTGTGGTTCCGTGCATAGAAGGGATCTCCGCGCACCAGACCGTTGAAGATCCCGGCGTAGGCGTCGTTGGTAAAGGTGCAGAGGGGTGCAAGGTCGAAGGTGGTGATCACCTCCGTAGCAGCCCTGGCGAATGCCACGCGCCTGCGGATCTTCTCCTCGGCTGTATACCCCCAGTACAGGCCGTCGAAGAACTCGTGATGGTCGAGGAGAAAGTAGGTGACGCCATCCACGTTTCCACGATGCACACCCGATTCGTATTCCCCGTCCTGGATCTTGAACCGGACATTGGTGCCGGTGTAGGTAACGCTGAAGCGTTTTACGGCGTTCTGCATCTTGGTGACGAGCTTCTCGTCACCATACCGGTACAGGGGTGTGATGACATACACCTCTTCACCCATGGCGGCGAGCTCTCGCGGAAGCTCGTACACCACATTTGCGAGCCCCCCGCTCTTGGAGAAAGGCTCTGCTTCGGCGGATATGAATACCAGTGATCCGCGCTCGTTGTGTGTTTTTAGTCTTCTGCCGAACCCGCAGAGCTCCTCGCTCGAAAGGGTGGAAAGCCGGTCGATGTACTCGAGGATGCGCTGGGCAGGGGCGACTTCCCTTTTCACGATGTAAAAGAGCGCGCGCTTCAAGCCAAGATCTATGATGTGACGGTACTGTTCATCGAAGAGACGGACGACATACTCGTCGAGAAAGGTGGCGAAATCCTCGAAGGTACGAACCTGCCCTGAGAGCTCCTGAAAAAAGAAGTTGTGTGCGGCATGTTCAGTGGCAGAAAGTGTGCTGAACCGGAAGAGGGAGTCGTGGAGGAAATTCCTGTAATACTCCCCGGGGTCGTCAATCTCTTCGAGCCGGAGAAACTTGGTCCGGTCGATGTAGG